>Ga0075621_106_pt1 | contig 34136 bp, 36 predicted proteins | sample RifGroA1_FD_68375 | JGI IMG/M metagenome (GOLD analysis project Ga0075621, IMG submission 68375) | Microgenomates (Levybacteria) bacterium GW2011_GWA1_39_11
GTTTGAGCTGATCCCTTTTCACTCGCCGCTACTAAGGGAATCTCTTTGATTTCTTTTCCACCGGTTACTTAGATGTTTCAGTTCACCGGGTTCCCTACCCGCCACTAATATGATCTCGATAAATCGAAACCAACTTCATGGCAAAGGTTATGCCGAATTTGCATCGGCATGGGTTTCCCCATTCGGACACCGCCGGATCAAAGCATCATGGGCTGCTCCCCGACGATTTTCGCTGCCGTAGAAACGTCCTTCTTCGGTCAACACTTCCTAGGCATCCACTAATGGCGTGGCAATAGCGTAGATTTTAAAAAACCACTGTCCGATTTACATCGGACTGGCCTAGTTGTTCTTAATTATTATTTGAGAATAACAATTTACCCCGACACCATTCTATGATGCGGGGTTTATATTTCCCCAATTGTTAAAGAGCGAAGCACTTTAACCCTGAGCGAACCACCACTTGGTGGTGAGTCGAACGGGTTAAGGCCATTTTCTCCCTAATATACTTTTGTCTCGCCCCGAGTAAAATTGCCCTCGGCGACGAGGCAGAAATATACTAGCTGTGCCTGCCAGTTTCAGCTTGCTTGAACCTGGCACTTTTTTTTTGCAAAAGCGAAAAAAAGTGGACCGGAAGAGACTTGAACTCTCGACCTCAGCTATGCAAAAGCTGCGCTCTACCAACTAAGCTACCGGCCCCTTAAGATCTTGCATGAATCTGGAAACCCGCACACTTTTAAAGTTGGCGGTCCATTAAACAAATTAATTTTTAAACCTGATTCGAGAATAAAGCATTGCCGGTTATCGGCAGAAGTAGTTGACCCCGATTAAATTGGGCTCAATAGGGACTCCTATATCCGGAGTGTATTGAGTTAGTCTGAGTTAAAAGTCATAAAATACGTGCTTTCCTCGAAAGGTACTTTATTCTACCTAGATCCGAGCCTTATGTCAAGATAGGAAAATAAAATAGACAGCAAAATGACAATTTAAACTTCTAAAATTGTATAATACAAGGATATGGATTTTGAGGAAAAAGTTAACTTTTTAAGATCATTGCCAAAATTTCGGGTTGTGCCTATCTCCGAAATTAAAGCAATAGCTTATGCTGCAAAAGAAAAAGATAAAGTAGAATTGGGAGATTTTTTAATCGGGCGAACAAACTCATTAAGCTTGACCCTAAATATTGAAGACATTAAAAGGATTGTCAAAGTTTATCCTTCCCTCGAGCCAAAGTTAAAAATTTGACAAATTGGTTCTTTTTTGCTAGAATAGCTTTCACAAGTTTCGCAAATATGCGGAACTTTTTTTATGTCAAAGGCAGGAAATATTCTACTCCTTGTGATGGCATTTTTTTCCATCACGGGAGCTATGCATGAGACAAAGGCAACAAAAAAAATTACCCAGGATTTGAGCTCATGCTCAGCGTCCCGGGTTTCTACTAAGCTTTGTGAGGAAATTTTAAATCAAAGCTGTATCGCTTCCCCTGAGGAAACACTCAAACAAGCGCAAGGCAACGTTATTGTTGCCGGATCACAAAGTCAAACTCTTCAGGCATCTTCCGCAATTGATCCCATAGTTTTACCCACTATGCAGCCTTTGGCTCCCGAATCTCTCCAAAATGATACACCTCTCAACTCTGACTTGATATTTGACTTGGCAAACCAATTTCGCGCCTCAGTTGGGCTTGCCCCTTTTGAGAAAGATGATAAAGTTTGTGAGCTTGCAGAGTCAAGAAGTAATGAGCTTGCCGGGGAAATTACAAACGGAAACATCCATTCGGGACTCTATAATAGAAATCTCCCCTATTGGATCTTTGAGAACGCAAAAGTGGGATCAAATGAACAAGGAACTGTGTCTTGGTGGCTATCATCACCCATTCACAAAAGTTCCGTTGTGGGTGACTATAGGTTTTCTTGTGTCAAATGCACCGGAACTTATTGTTCTCAGCTTTTCACAAGCTTTTCTCCTAAATAGATTCCTACTTGCCCTAAAAATAGAGCCGGAGATATAATATAGGGTGGCATGATGATCAGAAAAAAATCACTGGTAAAAAACATTGACCTCGAAAAACTGGCGGTAAAACTAACCGAATGGGTAGGTACACCTGCGTCAATTATAGTACACACCTTTCTTTTTATTGGTTCTTTTTTGGTTTATTTTTTGGGAGTAAAATTTAACACTATACTTTTAATTGTAACAACTGTAGTTTCTCTTGAGGCAATTTATCTTGCTCTTTTTATTCAATTAACTGTAAATAGGACAACGGAAAGCCTTGAAGATGTAGGGGAAAATCTTGAGGAAATTCAGGAGGATGTTGAGGGACTTGAGGGAGGATTTGGTGAAATCGTGGAGGATGTTGAGGGACTTGAGGGGAATATTAAGAGGATAAGAAAAAATGTTGAAGGACTGGAGGCGGATGTTGAAGACATTTCATCTGACATTGATAAATTTTATCTTGAGGAAGACCGGGAAAAACATCAGGAGGGTCAGGCTCACATTGAATCAAGTAAATCTCTTCAGAACATTGAGAAAGAGCTAATCACACTTTCAAACGGAATTATTGCCCTTCGGGATGACCTTGAAATCCTCAAGAAAAACCTCCCCTAAATCTTCTCCACGAGGCGAACCCGAGAGCGACAGGAACCTAATTTAAGCGGCTACAGATTCAGGAACAGGATATCCGTATTTTTTAAGGAATTCAATGCTTTGATATACCCCGCTTGCACTCCAGGCTTGAATTAGCTGACCCGGCTGCTCTACTCTGTATTTAATTTGCCCTTCTGCGTCAACAATTCTCCCATTAATTCTTGGCTCAGGTGTATCATCGCTTGGTACGTTTTCGGGCATTATCCCAAGACTTAACCAGATATTGACGGTGCATTGATGCACTAATGCTGCAAGATCAATATTTCCATGCCTTTCAAGCCCTTTTGCAATCTTGTTGTTTTCTCTAATCCAAACGCTTCCATTGTGATATGAAGCCGGATTATATCTTACTTCAGAGCTTGCAAGGGTCCTGATCCCTTTTCCTGAAAACATTTCAGGTGAAAATAGAGCTCTAATAAGCATCTCTCTTTTTCGTACAATCCCAGGATCATCCCCTTCTAAAATGTCCGAGTCCAAAACATGACCCATGTCAGAAGTTCTTATTCTTAAGAGCTCATATGCCCCATCTTCTTTTTTTTCTGCACCGAGAGCAAAATAACCTCCTCTTTCATCTTCAACCCAAAAATCATTCAGAATTCTGTCTTTTAAATTTTTAGCGCGTCCATCATACAAATGCTTATTCTCCGGAAACAGACTGCTTAGCGCTTGAAGAGCCTTATACGCATCCACTTGAAGTGAAAACGAAGCAATACCATAAGTATTGTCAGCAATTCTTCCGTCAGCATGATGATAAGCTTCTTTTGAATCTCGCCATACTTGATTTGAAATCCCTTTGGGGATTTCCTGGCGAAACTCAAGCATTCCCAAAGGACTCGCATCTATCTCTTTTATCATAAGATCAGCTGCAAGCGTTACGGCATGAAGAACTTCTTGTTCTTCTCCGTTTTTGTCTTTATAAACTTCCGATAATATTTCTCTTCCTTTTTGCTGTACATATAAACCTGCAAGCTGTATATACAAAGGGTTTGAATCCTTTGCGCCATAATAGGCCCATCCCCAACCGGATTCTGAAGTTATTTTTTGAGCAAGCGGATCTTCAGGAGATCTCTTCTCGTGAATTATGCTTCCCCGCCTTTCCTCCCTTGCGTAATCGAAATCAACCCCCTGGCTTTCAGCAAGAGAAATAAGAGCGGTTTTGGCAACTTTTGGAAAGTCTTTTATTAGATCTTGCGCAACAATTATTTCATCCCGGCCAAACTCGGTGTCACTAAAAAGTTGCAATTCCGGTTTTTCGGCGTTTTCAGGCGTACAGGCAGCTGCCGAAACGGGATGAAGACCAATGTCTTCTACTTTTTGTGCTTTGGTAACAAGCATCAATGCTTCAATTGGAGAAATAGGAGCAGGCCAGCGAATTTCAACAGGGCTCATGGAGACTATAACTTCGCCTTGAGGCAAATATACAGGGTGCGGATCTTGTTCGTTTCCTTCAAAAGCGACATACCTTCCCGGCCGATCTGGACTTATAGGATGAACTCTTGAATTTCCAATTTTATCTAATAAATCCGCTTCAACAGCGTTCATAAACTGCTGCCTATAATGCTATTGTAATACCGAAAATGCAGGAGTCAAGAAGCAGTTAAATTTTGCCTTCCATTAGCGCTCGTTCTACCTCTAAGGCTGCCATGGAGCCAAAAGCGGCGGCGGTTACCGCCTGTTTATAAATTGCGTCATGAACATCTCCTGCAACATAAATCCCTTCTATATTGGTTTTGGTGTGATCGTAAACCTTAATAAATCCTTTATCGTCGCGGTCAATACCTTGAAATAATGCGGAATTGGGAATGTGCCCAACAGCTACAAAAACCCCATCAATCGGCATTTCAGATATTCCATTGGTTTGATTATTTTTTATTTTTACTTTTTCGACTTTATTCTCCCCCAAGATTTCGACAATCTCGGAATTAAATATTAATTTAATTTTTGGATTTTCTTTCACCCTTTTCTGCATAATCTGTGAGGCGCGAAACTCGCCTCGCCTGTGAACAATTGTCACCGAACTTGCGAATTTCGTTAGTACCAGCGCCTCTTCCATTGCACTGTCTCCTCCACCAACAACAATCGCGTTTTTATTTCTGAAAAAAGGAGCATCACATGGCGCGCAGGATGAAACTCCCCGGCCAATTCTTTCCTGCTCACCGGGAACCCCAAGCCATCGAGTTTCTGCGCCCGTTGCGATAATTACCGATTTGGAAGAATATGTTTTTTCATCGTCTGTGTGAATCGTAAAGGGTTTTTTGGTAAAGTCTGCGTCTTTGAAATCAACATCCAAAATTTGTGCCCCATGATGTTCAGCCTGCTTTCTCATGTTCATCATTAAATCAGGACCCTGGATACCCTCGGGAAATCCGGGATAGTTCTCCACAAGCGTAGTCAGCATGAGTTGCCCCCCCCACTTTCTTCCCGCGATAACAAGGGTTTTTAAATTGGCGCGGGTGGCATAGAGAGCCGCAGTCAAACCCGCCGGCCCTGATCCGACAATAATCACATCAGATAAATTTTCCATAGGAAAATAATACTACAAATACAGTACCAATACTACCAATATCAAATATTTCAATGAAACTTGGCTTATTGAATTATTCGTAGTATTTGTGGCATTTGTAGTATTAAGCAGCTAGGGCTGCGTCAATATTACTCTTAAACACTTCTTTCGGTTGTACTCCTACCATTGTCTGCTCAGGTTTGCCGTTTTTAAATATCACAAGGGTGGGTATGGACATTATTCCATAGTCAGATGGAGTTTTTGTATTCTCGTCAACATTTACTTTGCCGACTTTAATTTTGCCGGAATATTCCCTGGCTACTTCCTCAACAATAGGCCCCACCATTTTACAAGGCTGGCACCATTCTGCCCAGAAATCAACAAGGACAGGAATATCACTCTGAAGAACTTCCTTTTCAAATGTATTGTCTGTGAGGGTTAAAATATTCATGAATCAAGTATAAATTATCACGCTTCGAATTTCAAACATCAAAACTTTTAATATTTACTATTTGCTTTTTAATATCTCTTTCACTTCTTCATCCTCAATCTGCGGGAATTCTTGATAAAATTGTCCAACAGCCGAGAAATCACGAGGCAGAAGAACTAAAACAATGGTTGTAAAATATTTTAATATTTCCTTTTTCGTAAGTTTTGAAATAACCGGAGTTGCCAAAATTATTTTTTCCGCATGGAGCTTTTTTAAGATCATGCTAGCCGCAACAGCTGTTGAACCTGTCGCAACTCCATCATCAACAATTATCACATCGCGCCCGCTAACATTTATTTTTGCCGCCCCAAGCTTTTCTTCCCTTGCGCGAACCGATTCAATCGTTTGCCTAAGTAACATTTCCTTTTCTTCTTGGGATAATTTTATTTTTTCCAAGATACGCTCATCCCAGTAGGCTATCCCGCCTGTACCGACAGCGCCAAGTGCAAGTTCCGGATTTTGAGGTGCGGTAATTTTCTTAACCACTAAAGGAAAAAGAGGAATTTGAAGAATTCTGGAAACAATATTTCCTACTACAATCCCGCCTCTGGGGATCGCGACAACTATGGGGCTTTTTAAGCCTCTAATCTTCCCTACTTTGGAAGCAAGTAAAATTCCCGCTTCCTCACGATTTAAAAACATAAAACTAAAATGGCTATATAGCTAAAATGGTTACATGGCTTTGAAACCATGCAACTATGTAACTACCTGCCTGCCGGCAGGCAGGTTTTAACCATTTAGCTACTTATAGTAGGATTTAATTTGGAACAGAATGTAAAATCCAATTAATGCTCCCACCACTCCTCCTACCGAAAGAGCAACAATTGTCGAAACAACGCTCGCAACTTCACTCCAGAAAAGCAGATTCCATCCGGATATTTTTCTTGCGCGTGTTCCCGGAAATGCAAGAAGGAGAAGTACACTTGCAACAAGAGCTAAAATCGCTCCAATTACTCCACCGCTTGCTGCGCCGATTCCACCTCCTATTAAAATAAAAGGAGCCAGGAAGGTAAGAAGACCTACGGCAACAAGAGATCCTAAAACACCAATAATTCCAAAAATCAATGCAAGCCAGGGAGCGATTTGAACTATAACATCTTTCCAGTTGCGAGGTAAAGCGGGAAGTTTTGAGTACCACTCTTCCATCATGTCGATTAATTGGTTTGCGGAACTAGATTGTGCCAAAATTTCTCACCCCCTTTCTAGAAGCGGCGAACCACTCCTCTCTTAATCTTATCATGAAGCAATTCAAAATCAATATGGTACAGTTTATCAGAAGGTTAATCCCAGCTGTGTTTTCTCGCTTGAGGTTTTACTATCTTCCTCGTTATTCCAGATTGCAACCTTTCCATATTCCCCGTCAAATCCCGGCACAATTTTTATATTTCTTGCCCTCACTTTTTCTATCCCTTTGGCAATCCTGTCTCCGCCTACCTCTCTAATTTCCGAGACGGGAATTCGAAATAAAACTTCATGCTCTGATCCAAAATGGTTAATGAGCCTATCAAAAAGAGAGAGGACTCCTTGACTTCCAACTCCTGAACTTAAAGACTCTGCCAGAACTTCAAGAAGAGGAACAAGAGCAACATAAGGCGGCCGCATGTCTTTAGCATCCTTTATCCAAACCACGCCAAATTCATCTTCTCCCGGTTTGAAATTATTGGATTCTTTAGTTGCCAATTCCTCAACTCTATGCATTACCCCAACTGTTAATGGCTTTTTACAGACAGGACAAATCGTACCTTTGGTTTTGTCATCCGAAGGAGAATAGGAAACCTTACAAAGTCTGTGACCGGTATAATGATATTTTCCTTCCTCAGGATAAAATTCAATCGTATAAGCTATCTCAAATACCCTCTCTTTTCCCCGAACAAACGAATTCAAAATATTATCATAAGCTATATCTTCTGTCTTTATTGGATTATTTGAAATTGGAAATTTGACATTTGACATTCCGTTCTTCTTTCGAAGAACGGTGGCTTCTCTCCCCATTTTTTCCAAAGAATGAGCATCGGAAAATGACACGATTGAACGCGAATCAAGTTCATTAATGCGCCAGTTCATTGCAGGATCAGAGCTAAGTCCTGTCTCAACTGCAAATATATATTTAGAATACTCCCCAAAACAATCAGCTAGTCTATCATAGCCGGAGCGAGAACCGTAAAGAGAAAACCATGGGGTCCAAACATGACATGGAATTATTGCAATCTTACGGTCTATATTGAACAAAATAGCGGCTAGCTCGCGAGATGGAATTCCTAAAATTGGTCGTCCGTCTGATGATAAATTGCACCCCCGTTTAATTAAAGCCGTATTTATCTTTTCTGCTGTTTCAAGATTTGGAGAAAAAATTAAAAGATGGATCCTGTGGGGCACACCATTTTCAGAATATATGCTTGAAACCTCAGTTGAAAGCATAAAATAAGGCCCCAAAAAATCTTTTTGGGAAAGCGATCCAAGTTCAAGGTCTGCCTTCTTTTGGTCTTTAAGCCTGAAGATTCCCGGATTTAATTCTTCCAATTGGCTTTTTGCTTCCCGAAACCAAATGGGATGGGTAAAATCTGTAACTGACAGAATATTTATTCCTTTTTTGCGCGCCCAAATATACATATTCCGAAGATTCATTCTTTGAGAAACCGCTCGCGAGAAACGAGAGTGAAGATGTAAATCGAGGACCAATTCCATTGATTGATTATAACATCTACTTTTTTGTCATTCCGAGGATTAATGTTTTGTCAGGCATTGGGTCATAACCTCTTGCCTCTCTTCGAAAAGCTGCCATTTCCTTCGAAACAGTCTTCGGATCTCCAAGTAATCTAATGATTTCCTGTAATTTCAACTCTGATTGCTCAACCATAATTTCTTTATACATTTAAATGTAGTGCTTTCCAAGCAGTCTGTTATAATATTCTCGTGCAGAAGATCGGAACAGTTCTTAAAAATTTTGACCCTTTTAAAGACAGGTATATCAGCCGGGAATTTCAGTCATATGGGATCTATCTTTCGGAAATCTTAAACGATTATAAACACAAGTCTCTTTACATTAAACTTGCCAAAACCGTACATCGTTCAATCCTTGAAAAAGCCCTTTCTTATGTCAGAGACGCAAAAACCACTACACCCAATAAAGGCGCTCTATTTATGTGGCAGATGAAGCAGTTAAAGGAGGCAGGGAATAGGAAATAGCGACGGGTAAAACTTTATTAATCGAATTAGTGCCTGAGTGGGTCTTTGCGAAATGTACACGAGCGACATAATGAAATATATGAGAAGAAAAAATAAACCAGCAATCCTTCAGAGTAAATTATTTTATGCAATCCTTTTTTTGCTGTCATCTCTCCTTTTGTTTTCACCAATATTCTTTAAATTTGACCTGAATTCTTTAAAATCCTTTGGAATAGCAGGTGTCTTTTTATTTAATTTTATTTCCTCCTCAACTCTTTTCTTTCCCGCTCCGGGTTTTTTGGCAACAGGAATTGGCGGAGCTCTTTTTAATCCTTTTTTAGTGGCATTGGCTGCATCTCTTGGCTCAACTCTTGGCGAGTCTGTAGGTTTTCTTTTTGGCCACTCTTCAAGAAAAATTAGTCATCCAAAGGACCACACTTTCATGGAGTCACTATACAAAATAATTCATCATAAACATGGGTTTCTTTTAATTGTGGCCCTTGCCTTTATCCCAAACCCTTTCTTTGATGCTATTGGAATTCTTGCCGGACTCGCCCTTTATCCATTGAGACGGTTTCTTCTTTCGGTCTTTATCGGAAGATTCGCTCGAGATATAATTGTTGCCTATGTCGGATCAACCCTCTAAACGCTTTGAGATGATTTATGAGTTAGTTCGCAGGATTCCAAGAGGCAAAGTGACTACTTACGGCGTGATTGCAAAAAAACTTGGTATGTCTCCCCGACTTGTAGGCTATGCCCTGCATCTAAATCCTGACGGCGAAAAAACTCCTTGCCATAGAGTCGTTAATAGAGATGGCCGAATTGCAAAAGGTTTTGCTTTTGGAGGAGAAAACGAACAAAGAAAAAGGTTGGAACAAGAGGGCATAATTTTTGTAAGTAAAGATTGTGTTGATTTTGGAAAGTATCTGTTCAATTTCTAATTGGAGCAAAGCGACTTTACATCGCGGGTTGATTCGGGGGATTTCCACCGGGAGTTTGTTCTCCGGATGTTGGCTCTGGAGTCGGAAGTGTTACCGGTGGAATAGCAGGTTCCGGAGTTGACGGTTCCACAGGTGGCTCTGGTACTGGAGGAGTCGGATTTGGCTCAACCGGTGGAACAGAAGACGGAGGCGTTGGAACTGTCGGCTCAGAAACCGGTGATGTAGGATTTGATATAGGAGGAGTTGGAATAGGTCCGCCGGCTGGCGGATTAGGTTGTTGATTTTGGTCGTCCATATAATATTACTTAAGCATATTTTAGATTGTCTTGTCAAGAGTCTTTATTTTTTATTTCCTTACAAACTGCTGCTTATACATTTCCTCAATCTCAGAAACAGTGGTCGCGTCCTCAGGCCTTTTGTCTGCTTCCCGAAACTTCATCAATCTTGGAAATCGAAGAGCATATCCAAAACCTTCCTTATCCCGTCCGGCAGTGTGAATCGGAGAGCGTGTTATTTCATCTGCGTAAATCTTAAGAACAACTTTTGGTTCAACCCAATATGAGGGAGTAATTTCGGAGTTGACGCGGGCCGGTTTATGTTTCACTTTTATGTCCTTTCCAATTTCATTGACTTTCCGAAATTCTTCGTCTGTCAGGCCGGTCCCAATCCGGGAAACCGTAACGAACTCATCTTTTTTATCATCATACAAACCCACCAGAAGTCCTCCAGCTCCAAATTCAGTCCTTTTCCCCCGTCCGGAGTAAACCCCCAGCAAAACACAGTCAACGCTATCTGTTAATTCTCCCGCTTGGCTCCTCTTAAATTTTATCCAATGAAAACCACGTCCTCCCGCAACATAAGGACTGTCAAGTTTTTTAAGCATGAGACCCTCAAGGCCTTGGGATATTGCTTCATTGAAAAATTCTGCCACCTCTTGCGCATTATGAAGAGTCCTTTCTTCGACAAGCCTAATAATTTGTCCTTCTTTTGAAACTATTGATGAAAGTAGTTTTCTTCTTTCCTTATAGGATTTTTGAGTAATATCTTGTCCATTTAAATACAAAAGGTCAAAAGCAAACATAATCAGTGGCAGTTTCTTTGTCATTTCCTCAATCTTATATTTTCGGCGTCTCTTTGTCGTTTCCTGAAACGGCAGAAATTCGGAAGTTGTGGGATTATATGCAATTGCCTCTCCTTCGAGAATTGCCGATTTTGCTTTTACTTCCTTTTTGGCGCCTTCAACAATATCCGGAAAAGCATTTGTGGTATTCTCAAGATTTCTTGAGAAAAGCTTGATCTCATCTCCTTTTTTGTGAACTGCAACCCTGAATCCGTCAAGTTTTGGTTCTGCCGCAAATTCCTGACCCAACCTTTTAACCGCCTCATCAGCCGAAGGCAGGCGTTCAGCCAAAGCAGGCCTGATTGGTTTTCCTACGATTAAATGGATATTCTTAATCCCCTCAATCCCTTTTTTAAAGAAAGCTTCGGCTACAAATCCTAAATCGCTTGTTTTATTGTATGCACCTTCTAAGCGAGGACGGAGAGATTTGTCTCCGTGTTTTGCCAAAGATAATGCATCAAGCACTGTTGGATCTCCAATTCCAAGACGAAGAGTTCCAAGAGGAATATTTACAACATGCTTAACCGAAACTGAATCTAAATCATTCAGAAGATCGGCAAGAATTGTAATTTTTTTTTCAACTGACCCTTCTCCGCCTGTTTTTGCAATCGAATGCAGTCGCTCGAACACTTCAGCTACTGATAACTTTGAACTTTGAACTTTGAACTTTGAATTCTGCGACAGCTGCTGCGCAGCTATCCCCATACTGCCGAAATGCCGATAAGATTTAATTACTTCTTCTTTTGAAGAACCAAACGCGCGGGCAATTGAGATGGCCGCCAGATTTTCAGACATTCCAATTTCTGTTGGTTCAAAAAACGGCGCCACCCTTCCTTGAATAAGATAACAAATCTTCCCAATCTCGAAAGCATCCGATTCTTTGAAAAGACTCGAGAGGATCTGAACCAACTCGAGCCTTTTGTTGGTTGCCTCAAGTTTTTCATAATATTCAGATAATTTTTTAAACAACATACATTAAACCAAATATCAAAAATAAAAAATCAAAACCATAAACTAAAAATTTTAAAACTTTTTGAATTTTAATCTGTGGTTTTGGTCTTTGGTTTTTGCATTTTAGTCTTTAGACATAATATACTTGACGCCCTTAGTGACTCCCTGTTTCTTTAAAATTCCTTTTTTCACCAAGTCCTGAACTTCGCGAAGAACCGTATCCTCAGAAACCATTGGAAAAAGAGTCTCATATGCTTTGTTCTCGACATATCCATTTGCCTGTATGTATTCAATAATCTTGAGTTGCCGCTCAGATAACATAACCGGCCCTCCCAATTTTTTCTTGAGATTTGAGTCAATTGAAATTTTTTCGATCCTGTCTTTTATCTTTGACAATTCTGCGGCAAGACATTCTGTGAAATATGAAAGCCAGGAGGTAAGATCACCGTTATTCTTTTCGACCGATTGCAATGCTTCATAATAGCGGTCAGGATCCCGATCAAAATGCTCTTCAAGAGAAAAGAACTGGCGAATATCGTAACCAAGTTTATAGAGCACCAACATTGATAAAGCACGACCCACTCTACCGTTGCCGTCTAAAAACGGATGGATGCGAACAAATTCGTAATGCACAATTCCGCCTTTTAAAACGGCATGAATTTCCGATTCCTCATTAATAAAAATTAAGAGCTCCTTCATTTGCCAAGGGACCTCAACTGTTTTTGGAGGCTTGAAGGCAATATCTCCGGTAATTTTTAATCACAATTTTATGGAGGTCGGCTATCGTATCTCCGTCTATTTTTGAATTTGTTCTTTTATCTATATAATCAAGAACCTTTCGATAATTAATAACCTCTTGCACATCCCGCTCTCGGGCAACAATTCTCTCCCCATCCAATATTTTTTGAACCTGATTCAAGCTTAATTCATTGCCTTCGATATGGGTGCCGAAATGGGTTGTGCGCAGCATTGCATCATCCTGAAATTTTTTCTCCCAATAAGGAAGAAGCGGGGCATTTTCTATAATTTCTCGGGCTGCCTCAATCGCCCCGATGTTCCTTAGAATTTTATTATTTATTGAAAAAGTGGGACTATACATTTTAAGAAAATAAAAAATCAACCCTTCGGCTTCGCTCAGGACGAGAATGCAAAATTCAAAATTGCAACTCAAAACTAAAAAATTATTTAAACTTTAAATTTTGACTTTATTTTTTTACCTTTAACTTTTTGCCTTTTGACTTATTATTTTGTATTATATCAACTATGGCAATAACCAAAGAGGACAAAAAACAGGAAGAGCAAAGGCTGCATATTGCAGTAGTAAAACAAATGCTTACTTTGGCAACTTCAGGTTTTGGTCTTGTTGCGGCGCTTGCATGGAACAACTTGATACAGGCATTTGTAAATGATTACATTAAAAAATATCTTCCCGAGAGCGCCGGTATCATATCTCTTCTGATATATTCCTTAATTATCACTGCTCTTGCCGTTTTTATAACAATTCAATTATCAAGATTGCTTAGAAGATTAGAGGCGCTTCAAAATGATTCTAAAAAATCTTAAACTAAAAAACTTCCGCAACCATAGATCTGCCTCATTTGGACTCTTCTCCACTACAATAATCATTGGTCCAAATACCGCAGGGAAAACAAATATTCTCGAGGCAATTAATATTTTATCAAGAGGCAAGTCTTTCAGGGCAGAACATGATAAAGACACAATTTGCGAAGGCGCAGAATTCACAAGGATTGAAGCGGAAATTGACTACGAGAATGAAAAAATCAAGCTTGCTGTGATTTTTTCAAACACTAACAACTATTTATCAAAGAAATTTTTGGTGAACAATGTACCCAAGAGGCTTTCCGATTTTGCTTCAAAATTTACCTCGGTGCTTTTCACTCCGCACGATATTGAAATAATCGCAACTTCTCCGTCTCTACGGCGCCGCTACATCGACTCAATTCTCTACCAATCAGACAAAAAATATAGAATTGCCTTTTCGCTTTATGAAAAAGCACTTAAGAGGAGGAACCGTATGCTCTATGACATGCGGGAAGGAAAAAAACAATATAAGAGGGCAGATTTTGAGTATTTTGAAAAGATATTAATTGAACAAGGATCAATTTTAACCTCAAAACGAGAAGAATTTGTAGATTTTGTAAATGAGAGAAACAAGGAAATTTTTGATTTTGTGCTTTTTTATGACAAAAGCGAAATGTCCGAAGCCCGCCTCTTCAAATATCATTTTGAAGAACAAGCAGCAGGAATAACATTGGTGGGCCCTCAAAGAGATGATTTTATTTTTTATTTTCCAAAGACAAAAAAAGTTATACGGGAATTCGGCTCTCGTGGCGAAGAAAGACTCACAATCTTCCAATTAAAAGTTCTTGAAGTAAACTACCTGCTACGCGCAACCGGCCACATTCCTGTTTTATTACTCGACGATATATTTTCCGAATTAGACGATACCAACATTCACAAAGTATTCGATTTACTTCCCGATCAGCAAACAATTCTGACCACAACCCACCGTGAATTCATCCCCAAAAAAATCCTCAACCGCGAGGAAGTCTCCATTATTGAATTGTAACTTTGCCATTTGGACCGCAGGACCACTTGGCGAGAGCTTTTGCTACTTTTGGCGATCCAAAAGTAGGGGTAAGATTTTAGGAGTTTTTGACAAAATCCGAAAAGCCGGATCGCACAAACGCCGGATCATCTTCCCTAATAATTTCGTAAGCAAACCGCGCCAGAGGAAGGTTAATTCTTGAATGTTCTTCAAAATACGGAACTGACTCAACCGAACTATATCCCTCAACCGTTTCACCTATTAAACTCAACGCCTCACCCTTTTTGTGCTTTGCTAAAAGTTTTCCAAAGGAAAAATTCCTTGACTCCTCTGAATTGCAAGTCAAAATTAAATCCCCAATCGTTCCGGGCAAAGCGCGCCTGTCAATCGTGTAACCTAATTTTCTTGACAAACGATAAAATTCTTCAATTGCCAAAAGGATAAGCTTAACTCTGGTATTAGTTTTAAAACCTAAACCTTCTGCCACTCCGCAAGCAATTGCATAAACATTTTTAAAAGCAGAAGCCAATTCTAACGCTCTAATTCCCCGCGTCAAGCGGACTCGGAAATAATCTGTATGGAAAAGATCTCGGATTAATTCCGCGTTTTGCTCTTTTACATATCCTATATTAACCAATGTCGGCATTTTCTCCTCTACCTCCTCTGCAAAACTTGGCCCTATCAAAGAAAAGTAATCTATATTTTTTCCTAAAATATCCATGGCAATCTGATAAGGAAGCTTGTGCGTTACCTTTTCTATTCCTTTGGCTCCATTTATATAAATTATATTTTTAAGATTTTTACCATGAAGAGTTAAGACTTCTCTTATTGCCTGCGTAGGAATACACATAATTAAAATTGCTTGATCCGGCAAGTCGTCGCCTTTTTTCCAAAAGGAAAATTCCCTACCGTTTTCGGAAAGCAGCGAGCCGATTGCGCTACCCCATTTGCCGTCTCCTACAACAATTATTTTCATAATAGATTTTTCATAACTATTGGAATTTCATTCGCTAAATCAGAAGCATTAAAGTAAATTCCGACTTTTTGAAATAGAGATTCCCCCGCTCTTTTATTGATATAAGAACTGGCCACGGCGGACAAAAATGCCTCATTTTTGCAACATAGGGCCGCAACTAATCCCGCCAAAACATCACCGGTCCCGCCCTTTGTCATTCCCGCATTCCCCCCAGAAACTCGAACCGACTCAGTTGACGAAGCAACAATATCGTATTCACCTTTAAGCAAAACCACGCAATTATACTCTCCTGCGAAAATCCTAATCTGTTCTTCAACTTTTGAGTTTTGAATTGCAGTTTTGACTTTTGAGTTTTGACTTTTGAGTTTTAAAATCTCGAATTCTCTTCGATGCGGCGTTAATATCGGCATTTCTTTCAATCCGAGCAAAACCTCCGGATCCATAACCTGCAGGCTTCCACCGTCAATTACCCATTTTTTTTGAGGATATTTTTTTAAAAGTCCCTCCGTCAATTCCCTTGTATCATCGTCTCCCTCTTCCTTTCCTTCCCCTCTTGGCAGTCCGGGACCAATCAAAATACAATCTGCTTCATTTACATAATGTTCCAACTGGGAACGGGGAACAATTATTCCGTTTCGAAATTCTGTTTTTAACCTCTCAACAATTTTATTGTTTATCTCAACCGAAGAATAAAAAACCATGTCAACAATTCTTGAAGCAACAGTTGCCGCCCATAAAGAAGCCGCATGAAAAAGCTGCGATCCTCCAATAATCAACAGCTTTCCATTTTGCCCCTTGTGAGATGAGGATGCAGGCTTATAAAGATTTTTAAGCAGTTCAGGATTAAATTCTTGCATAGAAAAGATTATACAATTTCTAATTTCTAATTGCTCTAATTGACCTAATCAAGCACCAAACACCAATTTTTTAATGTCTTAATTGGGATTTTAGGTTATTAGAACATTATTTAGAAATTAGGTTAATTAGAATAATTAGGTTAATTTCTGGGGGTTAGCCTTCTATTACTGTTCCGACAAAGTCACGAAGGGCAAAATAATTTTCAAGATTTCCAAAATTGCTTCCCTTTAAGATTACTACTTTTAAACCTAGCTCCTCTGCTTTTCTTGAAGCAATAGGATCAAAAGGCAGGTTCATACCCGGAACCCATTCATCTCCTACTATTTTTCTAAACTTATTCCATGTAATTCTTTTAATAGATTTGGCGTCAGCATGAATTTTAGGATCCTTGTCATAAGCCATATCTATATTGCTTAGGTTTATTACCGTCTTGATATTGTAATCTTCACAAACCATTGCCGCGCAGAAATCAGTTGACCATCCCGGTTTCCAACCTGATGCAATTATAATAGGTTCTGTTACTTTTCTTATAATTTCATAGTGTTTTAGGATATAGGGGTGAGCCAGATCTCGAAATATTGTTTTGATTAGATGAGCATTAAGTCGGGTGGCATGGATTCCAAGCCAGTCAAGATCTTCTGCTTCAAGCTCATGCTCTATTACGGTTCTTGCTGCGTCCTGATAATGGCGGGTCGTAGCTCCCCCGCCTGTTACGATAAAAAACTGGCGACCCTTGTGTGTCGCCAGCTGTTTTCGAATAAGATCATTAAATCGCTTAAGAAAGGCAATGTCAATCCCTCCGTTTGGAACGATCAATGAACCGCCCAGTGAAATAACAATTTTATCTTTATTCATCTCTCAAAAAAGGCCAAGGTTAACCCTGGCCTGCCCTAAAGGACAATTCTTAATCATTAAGATAGCAGAAATAGCCCTAAATTGCAAGCCTTGACATTAAATTTGCTAGCATATATATTTAATGTTATGGCAAAAGGAGAACAATTTCTTACGCTTGGAGGACTTGTCCAAAACATTTCAAAAATAAAAGCTAATCAGTTCCTCTATGTTGTTCTGCTTGTAGCCGTTTTTCTTCTTGGATATTTGGCGGCACGAGTCCAAATGCTTGAGAAAGATTCAAATGCCCGGACCCCAACAGTCCAAGCGCCTCAAGGTCAACAACAAGCGCCACAGGCGCCTCCCGAGAAAGTTGATGTTACTCTCGGCAAACTGCCGGCAAGCGGGAAAAATAATGCAAAAGTTGCAATGGTTGAATTCTCCGACTTTGAATGTCCGTTTTGTGAAAGATTTTTTAAGGAAACTCTGCCTCAAATTAAAAAAGAGTATATTGATACAGGAAAAGTAAAACTTACCTACAGGCACTTTCCGCTTGATTTCCATGCTGCGGCAATGCCTGCGGCTTTAGCGTCAGAATGCGCAAATGAACAAGGAAAATTTTGGGAATATCATGACAAGATTTTTACGGAACAATCTAAAATTTCGGGGAAAACAGGAGAAATAATATCCCAACAATTAAAAACTTGGGCTAAGCAAACCAAGCTAGATACTACCCGGTTTAATAATTGCCTTGATTCTGAAAAATATAAGGAAGCGGTTAACAAAGATGTAAATGATGGGAAAACCGCCGGAGTGTCAGGAACCCCAACTTTCTTTATCAACGGAAAAAGATTGGTTGGCGCCCAACCCTTCGCCGCCTTCAAAGCAGTAATTGACGAGGAACTAAAATAGCTTATGACTCCTCGCCAAATAGAAGAAACTGCCAAGCTATACATGGATTTAGGTAAATTAACTTTTGCATCATTAATTCTCGGTTTCTTTCAATTTAAATCTGACCCTATTGTTGGTTTAATAGTAGTCATTTTAGGATTGACATTCTCTATGGGATTCTTTATATTAGGATTGAGAGTATTTAAAGAATTAGAATGAACGTCGATAACGCTACATTATTTTGGCTACTTTTTTATATTGCCGTTGGTGTGCTGGGTATTTTTTTGACCTTAGTCTATATTGCTTCAAAAAAGCCGACCTCAAAACGTAGCCGTTAAAGCTAGCATTATTTACAAAATTTCAATAACCTGCTACCGTTAACTTATGGCCAAAAGAAAAAATAGCGGAAAGCAAACTTTTTTAATAGTTCTAGGTTTGGCATTTTTATTGACAAGCATTGTATTTGGACTTTATTTCATCAAAAACTCCCAACTTATTAACAAGGCAGCAGAACAATCAGAAACTGCCAATTGGAAAACATACACAAATAATGAGTATGGATTTTCCTTAAAGTACCCTACTGGGTTTAACATAGAAGACAATTCTACTAATTTTCCTCCATTCAACATTACTATTAAGGACAGCACTAAACAGTTGGTTGGTGAGGGAGGGGGGAAATTTAATCCAGGCATTCATATTCAGGTGCAATCTGAAAAAATGTCTCTTGATCAATATTTATCAAAGTATGCGAATAGTTTAATAGTAAGAAATAAACAAAAAATTAATGGATCCGAATTTACTATCATTGAGGCAACAATTGGGCATGCCAGGACCTTTGCAATATTTAATTAATACGGGTCAGAGCATTATATCCATATCCAACTCATTTCTAGATGATTCAGTATTTCACCAAATCCTCTCCACCTTCACGTTCTCCCGATAAATCGGGATCAGTGTAAACAAATTCCTAGATTAAAATTTTGTTAAACTCTATATATGACTTGGGAAATTAAGCTTTTCGAATCAAAGCGTGGAGAAAAGCCGGTTGAAGAATTTATTAAATCACTGAATGAGAGGGTGCAACTAAAGATTACAAGAACACTTGAACATCTTGAGGAATTTGGGCTCGAAGGTGCATATCCACATGTTAAGAAGCTGACCAGTACTTCACTTTGGGAACTTCGCATACTGGGAGGAGACAACATTCGTATTTTCTATGTCACAATTACTGGAAAAGTATTTTTGCTATTACATGGATTTAAGAAGAAAACACAAAAGACACCTACTAAAGAGATTGCTATTGCCCAGAAGCGTTTAGATGAATACCAGTCAAGAAAAAATTAAGGGTTGACAAATATCGCAATTTTGCGATATAATACTTTTTATGAAAGCTTGGAATGAATTAAAAAAAGAATTACTAAAAAATCCTGAATTTAAAAGGCAATATGAAGAGTCTCAACCTGAATATGAAATTGCTCGGGCTATCATTCGTGTGCGGATTGAGAAAAAAATGACTCAAAAAGAGCTGGCCAAAAAAATGAATACTACTCAATCTGTTATCTCTAGAGTTGAACAAGCTAAAACAAGTCCTTCTATTTCCTTCCTCAAGCGTTTAGCAACAGCTCTCAATACCACTCTCCAAATCCAATTTAAATAATTGATATATTCCTGATTCCTTTGTAATTGCTAATCTCTCTTGTTTTATGTGTTTTGAGCAGTATAAGGAAAATTACTTCTGGCAGTTCTGGCAAAAAAAGGTTCCTCTGCCGGCAATACGGATAAATTTTATTAGCGAACTGCAATTCGGGCAGGGTTGATTGCGTTTGCCATAAACTAATGTGTGATTTTGGTATTCCCCTTCTTGCCCTAGGATGTTAACGAAAGATAATTCTGAGGCTCCCTTGCTCTCAAGCCCTTTTTTCAAGACGAACAGAATCGATTCATAAAGTTTTTTAAGTTCTTTTTCCGATAGACTTTTGCCCGGACGGCGAGGATCAATTCCGGCCCGAAAAAGCGCGTCATTTGCATAAATATTTCCAATTCCCCCCATGTTTGTCTGATCCATAAGAAGCGGCTTAATCTTCGTAACTTTTCTCCCGACTACGAATTTAAACCGCGCGAAAGTGAGATCTTTGAAAGGCTCAGGCCCCATGTCGCGGAAGAAGGGTAATTTCTCAACCTCATCTGCTTTCAAAACTTTGATCCACCCAAACCGTCTCTGATCGTTGTAGTAGAGTGCTGCCCCTTGGTCTAATTTGAAAATTATATGCGTTAAATTGTTCGGTAATGTCTGCCCGACTTTTGGCGAAAGCGGAATATTTTTTGTTTTCTCATCGCGGTAAATCAGTTGTCCGGTTAGTTTTATGTGAATTGCCAAAGAATATCTATTCGACAGCTCCAAAATCAACCCTTTCCCCACTCTTCGAACCCCAGTAATTTTCGCTCCAATCACATTCAAGGCCTCGCCTTGAAAAACTTTTGGGTGGCGAATCTCAACATCCAAAATCTTATGCCCCGCAACATATTTTTGAATCCCTAATTTGAGTGTTTCAACCTCAGGTAACTCCGGCATGATAGTAATATAAAAGATTAAATATAAAAAATAAAAGAGCTATATGGTAAGAGAATTAACAAAATCAAGAATCTTTTTGTCAAAAACTTCGCTTGAAAACTTTTCGGCTTGTTTGCGGCATTCGTCCGAACTTATTTTTGCCTTTTCGAACTTTTTAATCGCCTCATTTATTGCATCAGGTGTATTCTCGTCAAAAAATATTCCTGTTGCCACTTGCCCTGAGCTTGTCGAAGGGTCAACTACTGTTTCGCGAACTCCGCCAGATCGGTACGCTATAACCGGTGTCCCGGCTGCCATTGCCTCAACCGGCGTAATTCCAAAATCCTCATCAAATGAGGCAAAAACATATGCTTTTGCATTTGCCATTAATTCTTGTCTTTCAATATCAGTAACTTCACCTAAAAACTCTATGTTTTTTCCTGCCATTGACTTAAGCTCTTCGTCAAATCCCGCGAATCCTTTACCAAATACCTTAAGCTTTTTACCACTTCTGTTAAAAGCCTCGACAATAATGTCGATCCCTTTTGCCCTCGCAAGCCTTCCTCCCGCAAGGTAGTATTCCTTTTTCTTCACCCCCGAGGTGGGGGCTGCTTTCACCTCGGGGGTGGATAACGAGACAGGTGGATTTATCACCACCGCATCTTTTCTATAAAACTTTTGAATTCGGACTCGAACTTCTTCTGAATTAGCTATGAAATAATCAACATTTTCTGACGCTTTAAAATCTACCATTCGCAAAAAATGATTTGCAATCGAACCAAAAATTCGCATTAATGTATCTTTCTGCCATTCTCGCGCAGTCATATATCCATATAGATAGCGCGGTGGTGTGTGGGTGTAGCAAACAAGTTTAGCTCTACCCTTTCGAACTAGATTTGGGAAATATGCTCCTGTTTGAGAAACAATAATTACATCGAATTTCGAAAGATCAAATGATAGAAAAGAAAGAGGAGAAATCAAGCGAAAAATAGAAATGAGTTTTTCTTTATACGGAATCCACTGAAGAAAGGAGGTTTTAATTCGCATCTGCCGAAATACCCACATGTGAGGCCCTAAATATTCCGGAGCGTATATCGAAGTATAAACCGGCGCCTCAGGAAAGAGTTTGTGCAATTCCTCTAATACCCTTTCAGCTCCCCCATACTCTTTTATGTAGTCATGAACTATCGCAATCCGCATTATAATAATTTCATTTGATTCTCTTTTTTAATTTCCTGCTTTTGGTTAAAAATTTCATCAACTCTCCTTGGGAGCGTCTTGAATTCGTAAGATTCGAGCGCCTTTTTAAACTCGCCGATATCTATTTTTGAGGTCAAACAATCCGCAAAATCACAAACAAAAGGAACATCTGTTACAATTTTTGCCAAGGTTTTTCCTATCTGCGCGGATTCTGCCCCATCTATTAACTTTTGCGCCAACGCTTTATTCTTGATCGCAATTTCATCAAGATGTTTATAAATATTATCAACATTTCCATAATGCCGAACCAAGGTTGCCGCAGTCTTTGGACCGATTCCTGAGACTCCCGGATAATTATCGGATGGATCGCCGGTCAGCGCTTTCAAATCAACGATTTCACGAGGTTCCACATTATACTTTGTTAGAACTTCTCCCTCATCAAAAACCTTAACTTCCGAAATCCCTTTTACAGGCATTAACACTTTTGTTTTATGGTTTACAAGTTGGAGCATATCACGGTCTCCGGTCACTATATAGACAATATTTCCCATGTCCTTTGCCTTTTCCGAGAGAGTACCGATGATATCATCCGCTTCATATCCGTCAACAGCGAATTCCTGAATTTTTGCCTTGCGCAAAATGTCAATAATCGCTTGATATTGTTCCGATAAATCAGACTCCATCTTTGGTCTCTGCGCCTGATATCCCACATATAATTCTTGACGAAATGTTGGTTTTGGCCGGTCAAAAGCCACGACAATATGAGCCGGTTTTAATTCATGAATTAATTTTAAAAACATTGAGAAAAAACCATGGACTGCGCCGGTTGGAACGCCGGAACTTGTAGTGAATGGGGGCATTGCGTGATAGGCGCGATGCACTATTGCCGAACCGTCAACTAACATGAAAATACTCTTCTTGGAATCCATAAGGGAATTATAACAAAAAGGGGAATCTTACAATTGACAACTGACATTTGACATGTGACAAGTTTAGTTAATTGTTAAATGTTAAATGTTTTTAGGGGGAATGGGTTGGGCGCGCGGGCAGAGACTCACAGAATGTGAGAGATCAGCAACAGCTGAAAATAGTTTCAACCCGAAGGCTGAAATAGAGATTTTGTCTCTGTTTTTCCCGCGCGCCCATTGCCCAGTCTGCGATGCTCTATTGCAAGAGGAAGCTTGGGTTTGAGACCCAGCCGAGCATGAGCTTCGGACATAGGGGTCTCCTATAACTTTTGGCTTCCCTTGCAAGGAAGAGCATGGTAGTCGTCCACACGATGAGTCAGCCGGAGGGCTAGAATCCTTTTTGAATGGGAGAAGCGACGAGTCCGAACTGGTGAGAACTCTTATGTGGGTAAGCCTTGGCCTACGATATGGAGAGTCCCCATTGCCCAGCATTATTTGGTCTCGTGTACGCTCATTTTCATCCAAAAAGCAATCCTTGCCCCGTCAGTCAGACTCAGAAGAGATACTTAAGATGTACCATCCATCTCCTCCTAAGAGAGGTGTTTTCTGCGACCGTACGAAAGTTCGGCTAAATCCAACGCTTAGGCGAAGGGGGGCAGGTGACAAACGACCTTGGCGTCCGATGGGTAAACCCATGAACTCGGACAATCGTTGAGATCGTTCACTTGTCATCCAATCGCTTACTGCGAAGAGCTAGCCCTTGGGGGGGTTGACAGGTGGCTGTTGCCGTCTATTCTTTTTTAGGACTGACCCCTGGAATTCCTAAGTAGGATCTCTGTTGTGCATATCCTCTCCTGTGGATAACTTGCTCGGAACGAATGTTCCAGTAGTCCCGACGTTAGGAAATCGCCAGATGTGGGGCCCGGTCGCTGCAGTTGGCGACGATGTCGATCTCGCTGCTCGAGGAAACGATCGTCCTCGGGATGGTAGAAGCGAGATGCCGCATGGGAATCCTCCTTTTTACGGGTAGACTGGTGTTGGCGTGACTTGGCTTAGTCCAGCGCGGGCGATAGGACAGTCAAACGACTGATGCTTTAGACGAATAAATCGTCTCTACACATTATTCCAATCGCTACGCGAAGGTTCAGCCCCAAGGCAAGATGCCGTGTGATCCTTGATCCCAGAAAACCTATTCAATTTTTCCTCAGGTCGAAGACTCCGCACCTCCCAACACATGATTAGAAAAGGCAACCTTCCGCTCGATAGTCAATAGATTCTACCGAACCAGAAAGTGTGATATCGCGAAAGTATCCGATATTTGATTGCCTTTGACGACTAATGAATTCTTTTTTCCTCCCTTCTTTTTTCAACTGTGGATTTCCGGACTGAAAGCTTATCTTGCAATCAGAAATCCACAGCCGAAAAATGCGCTATGCAATAGAAGCACATTTTAAAGGAAGTTCGCAAACTGGATTTTTAAAGTGCCAAAAAGCCTCTTTTGCTTCTCTATAAATGCTTGCAAATCGCATTTTTGAAAACAAATTTGGCTATTTAAAGCAAATATACACCTAGCTTTAGCAAATTGCAAGAGGCCTCCTATTTACGAGGCCAGTCGAAGGGTTTACCATGAACAGAGTCGAAAGGGTCAATTGTCAGCCCGCCCCGCTTCGCGGAGCGGGGCCGGGGTTGTTAATTGTCAGTTGTCAACCTTGTGGTTTTCTTCCGTATTTTTCTTTCGATAAACGGACGATTGCCTCTTTGTTTTCATTTTTTAAAGCAGGCAGGGGAAGCGTTGTTGCCGGGAAGGGCGCCGAGGTCATTCCGTCAATTGAAAGCTTCAAAACTATTTCGAATTTGCCAAGTGAAACCAAATCATTTTCCGAATAGATTTCCGCGAATTCTTTTGTCAAAAGGTACGCGTCATGGGCGCCAACCACAAATGAAGCAAGCGTGCCGACATTTCCGTAAATTGCCCGTTGAACACTTAGCTCGAGCTGGTCGCTATACTGGTTTGCCAAAGTCAAAGACAGGCGATATTTTCTTGCTTCGGAGAGTATTTTAATAAAAGATTCTGTCGCGAAATTCTGAAACTCATCAACATAAAGAAAGAAGTCCGCTCTCTCTTCTTCTTTTTGAAAAGACCTATTCATTGCCGCAAGCTGAATCTGCGTAATAACCATCGCGCCCAAAAGCGCGGCATTATCTTCTCCGAGTTTCCCCTGTGAAAGATTAAGAATTAAAATTTTCCCTTCATCCATAATTCTCTGAAGATCAATTGAAGACTTTGGGTTGCCAATAATATTTCTTACCATGCGGCTTGAGACAAATTGACCGACCTTATTTTGAATTGGAGAAACAGCTTCGGCTTTCAATCTATCCGGCATCTTTGCAAATTCGGCTTCCCAGAAATTCCTGAGCACCGGATCTGATAATTTTGCTACAACTTTTTCCCGGAAGCCTGAATCAGATAAGATTCTCAACGCATCTACAAGCGTCCCCTGCTCAATATCCAGAAGAGTTAAAATTACATTTCGGAGTATGTATTCTAAACGCGGCCCCCATGACTCACCGTAAATCTTATGAAATATTGAGACAATCCCCGATGAGACAAGATCCTTGTGCTGTGAATTTTTAATCTCTAAGACATTTAGCGAAAACGGCCGCTCCGAATCAAAGGGTTCAAGATAAACCACATCTTTCATCCTTCTCTTCGGAATGTAATCGAGAATAATTTCCGACAAATCCCCGTGAGGATCAATTATTCCAATTCCCCGGCCCCGCCTTATGTCATCAATTGCCATGTTCGCAATAAGAGTAGATTTTCCGGCTCCGGTTTTTCCAATTATGTAAACATGCTTTCTCCTGTCGGGAGTTTTTATTCCAAATATCGTTTCTTTATTTTTAAACTCGGCTTTCGCAAAAAAATTAACATCTTTCTTGTCCGCCATAGCCTTGGCATCGGCGGATTTTTCATCAATTTGCCCATCCGCCGTTTTAACTACGGAGGGTGAAACCGGAAGATTTTCAGGAGGTTCTCCAAGCAAAGTTTTGCCCCAGGCAATATTTTTGATTCCGGCAAGCAAAAAACCTGAAGGATGCCAAAGGGAAGCCAGTTCTTGGGCATTTAGCACCTGATACCGCCTTTCAAAAAAACCCACAAAGCGTTCCCTTATTCTTTTGACTAACCTTTTTTTTGCAAAAAGCGGCTTTCTGAAAACAAACTGATTTCCCTCACCCAGCGAAAAGCTTCCGAATGTCCCTGCAAAGTTATGCATATAAGGCAGGGTATTTGGGTTGTCGGATCCAACCGCAAGTCTTACAACTGCTTTGCCTCCTTGAAAACCTGCTTTTTGCATCATCCGAAGCTTCTGCGGGTTTTGTGCGTAGCGAGTTGTTGCGCCCATGGAACTTTCGCCCGTTGCTACATCTTTGACTGCTTGTTGATGGGTATCCTCAATTAAGCGGCCTGCCATCTCAACCGCCTTGTCCTGCCAGGGAAAAGAAGCGGGCTTAATAAGAATTTGAAGAGCCATTTTGACTCCGGAATCCTGTTTTGCAAGAAATCCGAGAAGTGAGGACATTGGATCTATGTCTTTAAAATCGGCATAAGTTTTAATAGGAAGATAAGGATAAGAATTTAAGACCATTTCTCCAACCGAAAGATATTTGGACGAGAGGACTTTTTCCACAGGATCTTCTGTTTTTGAAACATTTGATTTTGGATAGGATGAAGAAATCAGGCTTGATACAAGCGTCTCGCTCTCGGATTTTGTTGTTACATAAAAGAAAATGGTTTGGTCCAAAAGATAAATTTCAAAAGAGTAAGAGCGCGGATGAATATATAATCTTTTCCAGAGAGGAATATAGGGATACGGAAGGAGAGAGGAGAAGATTTGAGTCGCCGACTCAATTGGAGTTTCGTCGTCTTTTGGATTGCGGACTAAAAGGTGGGCAAAAATACTCATGGGTTTATTATACAATTTCTAATTTCTAAATAATGCCGCACTGACCCAAGTCCCAATTGATTCCTCAATTAGGCATTGGAAATTGGGATTTGATTAGGTCAATTAGGTTAATTAGATCAATTAAAAATTAACTTTATTCTTTACCTGAAGGCTTAGCCATACGAATGCTTTTTCTTTCTCCGTCTTTTGCCTTCATAATTTCATCAAACTCTTCTCCTTCGAGCGTTTCTTTCTTAAGCAAAGCCTCGGCAACTTTATCAAGTTTTGGTTTATTTGATTTCAATATTTTCTGAGCCTCCTGATAAGCGATGTCAATAATTTTTCTTAATTCATTATCAATCTTTGCCTGCATTTCATTTGATATCTGAGAAACCTCTCCAAACATCCTTGCCTTTTCAGTGTCATAATTAACCGGACCCAAAGAACTCATTCCGTATTGAATTACCATTGTCCTTGCAAGCTCGGTTGCTTTTTCAATATCATCCGCTGCTCCTGTTGTCATCTCGGAGAATATTAATTCCTCAGCAACTCGTCCTCCCAACATTGTTGCGATCTGCTCAAGCAGACGGGTTTTTGTTTCATGAACGCGATCCTGACTTGGAGGAATCAATGTGTGGCCAAGCGAAAGCCCCCGGCCCACAATTGAAATTCGATGCACCGGGTCTGCCTGAGGCATGAAGTATGAAACAATAGCATGTCCCGACTCATGATAAGCGGTAATTCTTTTGTCATCCTCTGACTGCATCCTCTTTTTCTCAGGTCCCAGCTTAACTTTAGTTGCCGCCTCTTCAATATCTTTCATGTCAATTTGAGTTTTTGAAAACCTTGCTGCCAATATTGCTGCTTCATTGAGCATATTCTCAAGATCCGCCCCGGAATAACCAACCGTTCTGCGAGCAACTTTTTCCCAGTCAACGGTTTTTACAAAAGGTTTTCCTGTTGCGTGGATCTTAAGAATTGCTTTTCTTCCCTCAATATCGGGTAGCAACAAAATTACTCTTCTATCAAATCTTCCGGGGCGCACCAGTGCCGGATCAAGGATGTCAGGACGATTTGTGGCTGCGATTACCACGAGCTGTTCATTTGGGGTAAATCCATCCATTTCAACCAGAATCTGATTCAAGGTTTGTTCACGCTCATCATGACCGCCCATTATTCCGACGCCTCGGTGACGGCCAATCGCGTCTACCTCGTCAATAAAAATTATGGCCGGTTGTGATTTTTTTGCTGTTAAAAAAAGGTCTCGAACGCGTGCCGCGCCGACTCCAACCAACATCTCCATAAATTCTGAGCCCGCGATTGAGATAAAAGGAACTTGCGCTTCTCCCGCAACCGCGCGCGCCAACAAGGTTTTCCCTGTTCCGCTTGGGCCAACGAGTAAAACTCCCTTTGGTGTCCTTGCGCCCATTACCCTATATTTCTCAGGATGCTTTAAAAAATCAACAATTTCGGTTAATTCCTGTTTTGCTTCATCAACTCCCGCAACGTCGGCAAAAGTAGTTTTGGAGAAATCTTTGTTAAATGTTTTGCCTCGGCTGGAGCCAAAGGAGAAAATATTTTCCTGCGCCCCTCTTGCCTGTCTGAAGATAAAGTAGAAGAAAACTATAATTAAGACTACGGGCAAAAACGACGAAATTAGATTTATCCAAATATTTGCGCCTGTTTCATCTTTTACATTAATTTTAACAGATTGGGGATTAACACCCGATTCTTTTAGGACTTCAAAAATAGAGGTATCCTTTTCTTTTCGAGAGCCTGCCAGCTTCCCGTCCTTATAAACAATTTCTAGTTTAGAATCATTTACCGTTATTTCTTTTACTTTATTCTGTTTAATGTCGGTTACTAATTTTGAAATAGGAACCTCATCAACCCTTGGCCCTGAGGCCAGGTCCCCAATTCCCATCATTATAAAAAGCAAAAAGAAAAACAGAAAACCGTAAAGAAGGAGATCTTTCCAAGAAAATTTAAGGCCGAATCTTGCCTTCTTCCCGTTCCTTTTGCGTCCATTCATATTGTGCGAAAATTATAACACAAGTTGAAGCCAGTTAAAAGTTAAAAGTGCAAAGTGAAAAGTTACAGTTGAAAGTTTAAAATTATTTAGAACTTTGAATTTTGAACTGCAATTTTGAATTTTTAATTTTGAACCTTGAACTATTTCAGGGGGTCATATCCTCCCTTGCTCCATGGATGGCAGCGGATTATTCTACGAAGACCAAGGAGCGAACCTCTAGAAACTCCATACTTTTCAATTGCTTGATAAGTATAAGTTGAACAGGTGGGAGAATAACGACAGACGCCATCTGTTAGAAATAAAGTTCTAAAAATGCCCCGTCGAAAAAATAGAGTCTTTTGATAAAACCTAATTAATTTAAGAATGATTTTTTTCATTTAAAATTCTCCTTAATTTCAAAGCATTCTTAACAGCAAATGCTTGTGCGTCATTATTAAAAAAACAATAAATCCTTGCTACTTTCCAATTTTTGATCTTTTGTGCCCAATTTTCAAGCTGTTTTGTAGAATAAGATGAGGAGTAAAGAGAAGACGGGCCATGGAAACGAATATAGCAAATATCTGAAATAATTTTGTCTTCACTTGGAAAACGCCCGCTTTCAGAAATTACAATTCCCGTTTTTGATTTGTCTAGGAGATCATAAACTTCTTTTGCAAACCAGGACTTATGTCTGAATTCAAAAACCTGCCTGCCGGCAGGCAGGCCGGCAGAAGTTTTAAGCAACTTGAGAAAATTAACTAATCTTGCTTTATTTTCTTGATTATTATGGAAGTTCGGCGCAAACTGCCACAATATAACACCAAGTTTTTTTCCTAAACCTAAAGCAGAATCAAAAAACCTCTTAAGGCTTAAGTCTTCAGTTTTAAGTCTTTTAATGTGAGTAATAAATCTTGGGCCTTTTATTGCAAAGCAGAAATCTTTGGGGGTGGAATTTTTCCATTTTTCAAAAGTTTCTTTTTTGAAATTTCCGTAAAAAGTTGCATTTATTTCAACCGTGTCAAAATGCTTTGAATAATAAGAGAGCCAATTTTTTGGAGGAATATTTTTTGGATAAAAGACTTCCTTCCAATGCTTGTAGTTATATCCGGAAGTCCCAATGTAAATCTTTCCCACACCCTATTTTACCACCGCTTTGTTTGAACGCTTATTCCGTAGGTTTTATTTTAAAATCCGGAAATTCCTCTTGCGGGTCTTCCCACTCAACGGAAACGCTTTTAACTTCGGATAAAAATGGGCCTTTTGAGCAGACCTTTATCAATTCTTTGGGCTTTTTTTTGTCCTCTTTGTCTGAGCCTGCCGAAGATTGAACAAGCACTTCAATGCGCCCATCGGAAAGGTTCCGCGTCCATCCCTTTAATCCAAGTTTTTCTGCGTGATGCTTGACAAACCTTCGAAATCCTACTCCATGAACAAAACCCGAGATAAAGAGGTGAACCTGTTTCATCTTCCCAAACCAACCAGTTCCTTGACTTTTTTGAGAGTCCCGCCTGATTTTGAAACAGAATAATCTCTTCCCTCGTCTAAAACTTTTCTCAAATATGCCTCGTTTTCCCTTATCTCTTTATATTTTTCCTGGAGGGGTTGAAGGAATTTGATTAACTCCTCTGCTAACTTTTCTTTAAAGTCCCCATATCCTTTCCCTTCAACTTCCTGTTCGATCTGGGGAATTGCCCTTGCTGCTACGGAAGAATAAATAGTTAGAAGATTTGAGATAGCGGGCTTATCCTGGGAATATTTGATCTCTGTTCCCGAATCCGTTACGGCTCTTTTAACCTTTTCCCGGATTTGATCAGCACTTTCCAGTAAGTTTAATGTGCCGGCCGGATCCTGGTCTGACTTACTCATTTTAGCGTTTGGGTTCTGAAGACTCATTATTCTTGCTGTTTCTTTTTGTATCCGAGGGACAGGAAGTTTAAATACCTCGCCATATGTCTTATTAAACTTTTCAGCCAAATCCCGTGTCAGTTCTATATGCTGTTTCTGGTCTTCCCCAACCGGCACTTCATCTGTCTGGTATAAAAGGATGTCGGAGGCCATTAAAACCGGGTAGTCAAACAATCCTGCTGTTGTACCCTCTTTTTGTTTCTGGCTTTTTTCTTTAAACTGTGTCATTCGCTCTAATTGCCCAAACGGTGTAATGCAATTTAAAATCCAAGCAAGATTTGCATGGTCGGAGTTTTCCGATTGCACAAAAATATGTGATTTCTCCGGATCTATTCCGCATGCCAAATACAAAGCCGCAACTTCTAAAATTTTCTCTCGCAATACTTGCGGGTCTTGAGGGACAGTTATTGCATGCATGTCGACAATGCAAAAAATTGCTTCTGTTTCATTTTGCAATTCTTTCCATTGCTTTAATGCGCCAATATAATTTCCGATATGAAGACTACCTGAGGGCTGGACTCCTGAAAATATAATTTTATTCATAATGCTTATTTTATCAAATTAAGCCTTCGACTTCCTTTTTAAATTGCTCTCCGCGTTCTTTGTAGTTTTTAAACATATCAAAAGATGCGCAAGCCGGAGACAAAAGAACTACATCCCCGGGCTCTGTAATTTCTCCTGCCTTTTGGACTATTTCTTGCATATTAAAACAATCCTCAATAGTTTTGATTTTTGATATTTGATTTTTGATATTTGATTTTATCTGCTGCCATTCCTCTCCGATTCCGATAATCGCCTTAATATTCTTTGAATCGCGTATGACACGACCAAGTTCTCCAAAATCACTATTTTTACTCGATCCCCCAAGAATTAGGATCTCAGGCGCTTCAAATGCCTCGATTGCCGCAATTGCCGTTTCAGGAGTTGTTGAAAAAGAATCATCGTAATACCTTACACCATTGACTACTTTGACGAGCTCAAGCCTGTGTTCAAGACCCTTAAATTCTTTCAAAACTGCCGCTATATTTGGAACTTCAACGCCTGCCAAAAACGCAGCCATCGAGGCTGCGGTTGCATTTTCCCAGTTATGTTTTCCAGGAAGTAAAATATCTGTTGTTGGAATTACCTTCAGCTCTTCTCCGTCTGGCTTAATAATCACAAAACCATCTTTAATATAACAGCCTCTCTCTGCATCTCTTTCATGACTTACAAAATAAACCTTGGCATCTGTATGAATATCGCTCTCGCTAGAAGCAGGATAATCATGGTTGAGAACCGCAAAATCAGTGCGTGTTTGAAAACGCAAAATATTTCTTTTTGCATCAACATACTCCTGCGCATCCTTGTGATAATCAAGGTGCTCTGAAGTTATCATCAAAACAACGGCAATATTGGGACTTTTGTTCAAGTCCTGAAGCTGAAAACTGGAAAGTTCTAACACTACCCATGAAGACTCTGTCAATTTATCGAGAAAATCCAAAGGCGGAATACCAATGTTTCCCCCTAGATATACATCGAGGCCTTGTTTTTTCAGCATTTCATAGATTAGGGAGGAAGTTGTGCCTTTTCCTTTTGTACCCGTGACTCCAATAATTCTTGCGGGACAAAAATCAAAGAAGAGCTTAATTAAAGAAGTCAACGGGATCTTCTGCCTCCTTACCTTTTCAATGACAGATGAGGAGAGTCTTATGCCGGGCGACCTTATTATAAAATCGAATGAGGAAAAAGTCTCAGGATATGAATTGAATTGAAATGAAACCCCTCTCTTTCTAGGCCTCACAATTGTTTCCTGCTCAAGATCCGCCTCTTCCCTCGCATCAAAAACGGACACTTGGGCACCTTTTTCAAGTAAAAATCTTGCAGCGCTCTGCCCTTCTACACCAAAACCCAAAATCGCTGCCTTTTTATCTTTTAATGAATCCATATTCTTAATTATATTTCAGCTCTTTCTGTTTTCCAATTGGCCAATTTTTTTTCATAACAACTAATAGCCTATTATTATATACTTTTCCTTCAAATTGAGCATGTTTTGTGTTAGAATTAAGCCTTATGCCAGGGTAGCTTAGTGGTAGAGCACAGGATTCATATCCCTGCGGTCGTGGGTTCGATCCCCACCCCTGGTACAATTAAGATTTGATCAAACCAAGGGCTTGCCTGAACGAACGAGTGGTGAGTTTATCGAACCATGAAATGAGCCGAGGGGTTGACAAAAGCTGTTTTTTTTATCTAAACTTACTTATTGTTTATTTATGGATGCAATTATCAGTGGCGTAGCAAGTTTCATTATATTTCATCTTGCCTCGCACCCAAATTCAAGGATTCAAAAAAAATTGCCCAGGGCCAAGATAAAGAGGGTTCAACTTTTCCCGAATCTAAACTTTGAAGCAAAAAATAGGGTGTTTCACATTCATCATTGGATGGTATTTACGCCTCTTTTAATTTTGGTACAAACATGGGGAAGGGGAATTTTGCAGTCTGACCTTTTGAATGGATTTATGATTGGTGGAATAGTCCAGGGCTTACTATATAAAGACAGTCTTAAATTCGTGCATCACAATAAGGATTACCAAAAAAAAATAAGAAACACCTCTTACCACCGCCTTAAAAGCCTTCGTAAGCTTTTATAATTTGTTTGCTAATAGCCTCGGAATAATCTAAAATACTCTTACGAGTGCCCGTAGTTCAACGGATAGAACACCTGGTTGCGGTCCAGGCGGTTGGAGGTTCGATTCCTCTCGGGCACGCCAGGAGGGTTCGCATAGAGGCCAATTGCGCGAGTTTCGAAAACTCGAGGGAGCAATCCCTACACAGGTTCGAATCCTGTACCCTCCGCCTTAGCTTCGCCGAAGCGGCTACGGCGGATAAATCCGCTAAGATCGTGAAGGCGAGATGAGTTAGTGCACCTGTAGCTTAATGGATAGAGCACAAGATTCCGGATCTTGTGGTTGGAGGTTCGAATCCTCTCAGGTGCGCAAGTGGGCTTGTGGTAGGCGGAGCCGAACCATTCGACTCCTGCCGAAAGCACTTTAGAAATGGACGCTCTTAAAAAATATATCCTAGATTATTTCAACTATAAATTTACCTCATTGTTTGGAGGAATTAAAAACTATGAAGATTGGCGGGCTAAAAACTATGCCCTCAAAAAGGTAGAGATAAGAAATAAAGAACTGGCTCTTGAAATGGAGAATGATTGCGCTAAAAACGGCGGCTTTTTGACTTATGCCGAGTTTCTACAAATTGATCAATTCGGTGCTTGGGGATATCATTCAAAGCATAAAGATCATGGAATAACAGATACTCATAGCCGCTGGGGCAAAGCAATAGCAGCTTTATTGAAGGAACAAGGAATTCATCATGTCATAGAGTTTGGACCCGGCGCAGGACATTTAGCAATAGAGCTTTTAAAAGAAGCCCGGAAAAAAGGGCTTGAAATCAAATGGAGCGGTATTGAAATAGACCAAGGCCTTCAAGCAGAGATAAGGAGGAGATTTGAGAAAAACGGATTTGAAAAAAATCTTCAAGAGTTGGTTTTAAGTCTTAAAAATATAAAAATAAAAGAGAAATCTTTAGTAGTTTTTTCCTATAGTCTTGACAGCGTTCCCCCTCAAGTATTCTTAAATACCGGAAAGCAGAAGAAATATCCTGATTCAATTTTAGGAATAAAAGTTAAGAATGGAAT
>Ga0075621_117_pt1 | contig 28347 bp, 28 predicted proteins | sample RifGroA1_FD_68375 | JGI IMG/M metagenome (GOLD analysis project Ga0075621, IMG submission 68375) | Microgenomates (Levybacteria) bacterium GW2011_GWA1_39_11
AAAATAAAAACTAAAATTAGATACTTATATTTAATTAACCAATTTTTAATTTTGATTCTATAGTAACTATATGAATTATAATCAGATGATTCATTTGTCATCTTAATTATCCTAACATCACATAACTAGTAATTCAATTAGCTTAATTTTAATAAATGTAAACTGCATCCTGCGTCGCAGGAGACCTTTTTTGCGACATAGTTTTGAAGCTAAAAGCAAAATGCTAATAGCTCATTGAAGCTAAATAAGGAACTATAAGATTAATATAATTATAAATTAATTAAATTTTACCACTCTGAAATCTTTGGAATTAAATTGTTAAGTTTTTCTGCCTTAAGAATGCGGGGATTTTTAAGACACGAACTCTTCTCGAAGCTATTTTCCCCTAAACAACCTAAATAATATTTCCGCCTATTTAAGTCTAAAGAAGAATTTAACAGGAAGTGATTATGAAGTCAAGGGTTTAAAAGAGGTCTTACAGTTTAGCGTTTTCATCTCCAAATACTACCTGATTTCTTCTATTCGCCCATAAATAAGCGGCAGCGTCTCTTTGATTAAATGTAGCATTAGATGAAAGCATAAAGAAAAAATTCTTCATCATTGCTTCCTGAGATCTCTTATATGCTTCACATGCAGTGTTTCCTTTAATAACAGATATAGCAATCAAATTAGACGGTTCTAAAAACAATTTCGCAACCTCATCTGTCAAAGGATGGTTTAATTTTAAAGGATTTCTCCCCAATATATAACTTTTTCGATAGCCTATAAAAGTTGCGGAGTGCTTCTTAGAAACCAACTCGCCAAGCACTCTTGCTGCATCGCAGCTTCTGGCATATATTATCTTATTTGCGAGTAGATATTCGTTCAATCCAACTTTTACTAAAGTTTCATCATCATACCCAGTAATCTCAAGTTCACTCCCATGACCATTGATAAACACAAACGCAGGCTGATGTTTTTCGATGTAGCTTTTAAAATTTGCTGCTGTGGCTTTTCTTCCTCTTAAATCAAGTGTTTTTCCTTTTGTGCTTGATAATTTAACCACGTCCTCTGTCCATAAACATAAGTAGTTTGTTGCCAAGTCATGATTAGGTCTTGTAATGAGAATGCAGTTATTCATTCCTACGCTTCTTGGTAGATTGCTCCCGTTGCCATATCTCTTAAATATTCTATTTGTACCTCTATTATCTCCTTACCTAAGTCATTTATTTCCTCAACGCTTTTAAGCATTTCTTCTTTTGTATACTCTGTAGAACCAATAGATATAGTCAAATCATCCGAAGATGCTTTCAGTCTAGCCAATACTAACTTTTGCATTTCTCTCAAAATGTCCTTATCTATGTTGTTAAAATCTATATTGTTGGTATTCATTTTAGTATTCCTAACCTAACTAGCTTTTCTAAAATTTCTTTTCCTTTTTCTGTGTTGTTAGCAATTTCTATTTTTGCTGCATTCCAAGTTAGCTCTTCTTCACCCAAAACTACTATAATTTCATTGCGTTGATTAAGGGGTAAATTTGCGTAAATCTTTAAAAATTGACTATTTCTATCCATAATCGGACAGCTTCGGAATTATATACATTAAAGTAAACAATTACAACCTATTAATAGCATAGCACAGAATACAAATGTTCAGTCAAGAGTTAATATAAAACACTTAAGTAAGACCCCTGTAATAAATTGATTTATGTCGCACAAGTTCAAAAATTGCGACATAGATTTGAAGCTAAATCATCGAACATAATATTGTCTCATGCGTAAATGATCTACTATAAGATAGAAAATGGGGACTAGAATTGCTCTAATCCCCACTCTAAAACCACAAGCCGTTTCCCTGTTTGGTTTCTTACAGTTTTAAGCTATGATTTTGTAGACATGAAAAAAGCACCTTCCGGTGCTCTAGTAGAAAATTGAAGTTCTAAGACTTAATTCTTCTGTCTTAGAAATGCGGGGATGTCAAAAATTGACTCCTCCTCATCATCGTTTTGGGGATGGGCGCTAATAATTGTTTTTTTATCATTCACCGTTTCTTCCTGTTTCTCAACCATTTCCTGAAGTTTCTTCCTTGATTCGTCAAATCCGGTCGCAATAACTGTAATTCTTATCTGATCATGCAGGTTATGGTCAATGGTTGCTCCGAAAATTATGTTTGCGTCAGGATCTGCTGCCGACGAAATGATTTTGGATGCTTCATTGACTTCCGACATCGAAAGATCCGTTCCTCCAATTATATTAAACAAGACTCCGCGCGCCCCCTCCATGGAAACCTCAAGAAGCGGCGAAGATGTAGCTTGCCTTGCTGCAAGCTGCGCCCGGTTTTCTCCTACCCCAACTCCAATTCCCATAAGGGCTGAACCGGCATTGGTCATAATAGTTTTCACATCCGCAAAGTCAACATTAATCAATCCCGGAATAGTAATCAAATCCGAAATTCCTTGCACTCCGTGGTTTAAGACCGAATCTGCAATCCTGAATGCCTCAAGAAGAGAAAGCTTCTTGTCAATTACTTCAAGAATCCGTTGGTTTGGTATAACAATCAATGTGTCAACCTTTTCTTTTAAATCCTCAATTCCGTCCTCGGCAACAACCATCCTTCGCGTTCCCTCAAATAAGAATGGTTTTGTTACAACAGAAACAGTTAATGCCCCTACTTCTTTTGCAACCTCCGCAATTATTGAAGTAGCGCCCGTCCCTGTACCTCCACCCATTCCGGCTGTTAAGAAAATCATATCTGTTCCCTCTAGCATTTCCTTAATTTTTTCCCGGGATTCCTCGGCGGCTTTTCTGCCTATCTCAGGGTTTCCTCCAGACCCAAGTCCGCGCGTCAGATTTTCACCAATTTGAACTTTTACATTTGCCTGGTTGATAAGTAATGCCTGCGCGTCCGTATTGATTGCCATAAATTCAACACCCTTAATCTGACCTTCGGAAATCATAGTATCGATTGCATTTTGACCGGCTCCACCAATACCTATTACGCGAATCTTAGCAAACGAAGTTGTTTGAGGCTTAATTAACATAGTTAGACTTGTATGGCAAATCCTAGCACAAAAGAAAAACTATTGCAACTCTGAAGCCGCGAGGCTATTTTGGCAGGAATATTTTAAAAAGTTTTCTAAATGAAGAGAATATCCCCTTTGAAAAATTAAGGTTGAGTGGCTTGAGTAAGCCATCAAGGAAACCTTCCGATTCCTTATGTTTGAAACTCTTGGCATAGAAGAGAAGACCTGTTGCTGTTGCAAAAGCAGGAGTTTCTACATCATCAATTAAGCCGGACATACCTTTCGGCATTCCGATTCTAACCGGCATTGAAAGCATTCTCTTGGCAGATTCCTCTGCCCCCGCAGTCTTTGCCCCGCCCCCGGTAATTACTACTCCTGCCGGAGTTTGCGTTGCAAATCCGCTCTTTTTAAGCTCGATTCCTACCATGGTAAATAATTCATTTAATCTTGGCTTCATAATTCCTTCAACTAAAGTTTTTTGGGAAACTTTTCTCAATTCCTCCAAAAGATTAAGACCCGAAAGATCAAGCTCATCGGGATTTTCTTCCTCTTTATCTTCATGCTTTTTCTTTGAGAATTTTTTTGAAAGAAAAAATTTTATCTTTTCGGCGCTATCCAGAGAGATTCTTAAGCCTATCGCCAAATCATTGGTAATGTGACGGGCACCAATAGGTATTACGCTTGAGTGAGAAAGTGCGCCGTCAACATATATGCATACATTTGTAATACCTGCGCCGATATCAATAAGGATTACTCCAAGTTCTTTTTCCGTATCTGTCAATACACTTAATGAAGAGGCAAGTCCCGAAAAAACTAAAGACCAGACACCAACCCCTGCCTCTTGCTCGAGAACCCTTTGAACATTTTTTACAGAAACCGAATTGGCTGTAATAATATGGGTATCAACCTCAAGCCTTACGCCGGTCATTCCAACAGGGTCTTTTATTCCTCCTTCCCCGTCAACTGTAAAAGTTTTTGGCAATACATGAAGAATTGTAGTAGTTGAGGGAGTTGAAACGGCTCCTGCCGCCTCAAGAACTCTTTGCACATCCGATTCCTCTATCTCACCATTCGGCTGGGATATTGCAACAACTCCCTTTGAGTTCTGACTTAGGATATAAGCTCCACTTAATGAAACAAAAACCTGATCAACCGAATAACCGGCCATACGCTCGGCCGCTTCAAGCGAGGCATTGATTGAAGAGGCCGCCTCTTCGATATCAACTATCTGTCCTTTTCTTATTCCCCGTGATAGGACCTCTGAAACACCAAGTATATTAATTGATTCATCCCCAAGTTGTCCTATTACGGTTGCTATTTTTGAAGATCCAATATCAACTCCTACGACGATCTGTGAATCTCGCATACATCATTTATAGTATATTAACCTTTAAAATTTTACAATAGGCCGAGCGTAACGAAGATCCACTAAAATAGGCTTTTTATTATCAATCGTCAGTTTTGAAATGATTAAGTGTAAAGAATTAACCTGCCAGGAAGGATCAAGGTTCTTTGAAAAATAAACTTTCGGACCGTCCGCTATTTTTGCAATGATTAATGCGGATCTGGAGGATTCATCCAATGATTCAATGATAATATTCTTTTCTTTTAGCTTTTTTTCAAGATCTTGCTTTGATGCAGAAATTCCCAATGGCTTGATTATATCTCTACTTTGAGTATTGTTAACTGCTTTGAATAATGGGATTGCGGATTTGAAAATAAAAAATAGCAAAATTAAAAAAAGAAAAATAAGTAAAATGGAGAAAATTTGCAGTAATGTGTTTTTAAGCCTTCTTTTGCTCAATCTTTTCAAAATAAACCTCCTTAATAACATTTAAAATTTTTACTGCCGCATCTTTTGGAATTAATGACTGGAGGCGGCTTTTGTTTTTTTCGTATTCGCTTCTTTTTTCAATCATTTCTTTAATTTTTAAATAAACAGTTTCAGGATCCGCATCTTTTTCTTCTATAAAATCTCCAATACCCGCATCTTTTATAAGGTTTGCATTTTCAAGTTGCTCTCCTTTTTGTCCATGAGGAAGGGGAATTAGGAGGCTTACTTTTCCAAGGGCGAGAAGTTCTCCTACCGTATTTATGCCTGCTCGAGATACAACAATATCCGAAATCTCAAAAATATTTCCAATTTCCTCAGGATATACAAATTTTTTAAGGATATATCTTCTCTTGAGCTCCAAAGGCAAATCTCTCTTTACTTTTTCCAGTTCCTCATAGTCATTAAAAGAAACATTGTCGCCGGATTGAAGTATAACCGTGAAATCTTTAAGCAACTTGAGTAATATTTTTGGAATCAACTGATTTAAAAAGTGAGAACCGGAACTTCCGCCTGTTATGTAAACAATTTTATACCCCTTCTCAACAGGAATTTTTTTATTTGTCTTGAAAATCTCATCTCTGATAGGGTTTCCGGTAAAAGTCGTTTTCCTTTGATTGAAATATTTTTGCGAACTTTCATAAGATATACAAATTCTGGAAGCAATCCAACTTATGGCTTTGCCGGATAATCCTGCTTTCTGAGTTTGCTCATGCAACACTACGGGGATTCCAAGCATAAAGGATGCATAAGCAATAGGAAAACCTATGTATCCTCCGAACGTAAGGACTATATCGGGCTTAAACTTTAAAAGAATTTTAAATGAATCATAAAAGCCGGAAATGATTTTAAATATGGAGAAAATTGTGTATTTTGTAAATTTCCTCTGAAGCCTCCCTGTTTTTATTTCAAAAAAGGGTATATCCTCTTTTCTTGAAACCTCATATTCAAACGCTTCAATATTTTCCCCTTCGAAAGTATATTTTCTGCCTGCAATCGCAACCGAATTGCCTCTTTTCGTTAATTCTTTGATTATTGTATATGCAGGGGAGAAGTGTCCTCCCGTAAGTAGTATCTTCATTTTCTTCTTTTTGCAATATTCATTAAAATTCCAATCGAAACAAAATTAATTATAAGAGAAGACCCCCCGTAAGAAATAAAAGGCAGAGGAATTCCCGTTAGGGGAATTAGCACGACTTGCGAAGCAATATTAATAAATGCCTGAATACTTATAAAACTTACTATTCCTGCCGCCAGAAGCTTCCCGAACAGATCCGGAGCTCTCAAGGCAACAAGAAATCCAAGAGTAGACAATGCGCCAAACATCAAAATTACGATAGTTGAACCTATAAAGCCTGCTTCTTCTGAAAATAAAGCAAAAATGGAATCCGTAGTGCTTTCGGGAAGATAGGCGTATTTTTGTATGGAATTACCGAATCCCACACCGCTAAAACCCCCTGACCCCAAAGCGATTAATATTTGCTTAACATGATATGATGCGGTTGTCAGATCTTTATGGTCCAGGTTTTGATATGAGGACAATCTTGCCATTCTATAGGGCTCAAGTTTTATTAAGACGAGAACCCCAACTAACATCAGTAACAAAATGAAGACCAGATCACGATATGCCGCACCCGATAAAAAATAAACTATTGTTGCTGTTGCGCCTATTACAACTGCTGTTCCCATGTCGGGTTCAATTATTACTAAAAGCACGCTTAGTGAGACCAGCATTAAAAAGGCAAGAGCTCTCCCTTTTTCTTTAATTGATAACCATGCGGCCAAGTAAATAGTAAGGGTTATCTTTAAAATTTCAGAAGGTTGCAAAACTGTAAATCCTAAATTTATCCATCTGTATGCGCCTTTCAGCTTAACCCCAAGGCCAGGGACAAAAACAAGAACAAGCAGGAAAAGGGACGACAGGAGCAGGGGAAGTGCTATATTATAGTACTTTTTAAACTCTATTTTTGATATTAAAAGACAAGCAACAACCCCCAAAATCAACCAAATTAATTGATTTTTAACAAAGTAATATTTATCCCCAATTGCCAAAAGCGCAGAATAAGTTGAACTCTCGTATAAAATAAAAATTCCCAAAAAAGACAGAAACAATGCATTCAGAAATAAAAAAATACCGGCCTTATTCATCTAGTAAAGGATCCAATTTAGTGTATCGAACCTATCACAAAAAGGCAATATAAAGACCAAGAAGCGCAAATACAACACCCAGAAGCCAGGCTCTCATCACGATCTTAGGTTCCTCCCATCCTCTTTGCAGGAAAAATAAATGGAGCGGAGCAACGGATATTATTCTTTTTCCCAAAAATTTTCGTGATAATATTTGAAGCAATGATGATCCTATCTCAATTACAAAAACTCCACCAATTAAAGCAACGGGCAAAGGTTTACCGGTAAGCAATCCTATTACTGCCAAAATAGCGCCTAAAGAAAGCGCCCCAACATCACCAAGCCAAAGCCTTGCCTTATAAATATTAAAATAAAGAAAAGCAAGGGTGCTCCCAAGAAGAATGGCAATAAACAAAGATAGGAAACGGTCAAGGATTGATCCTGAAATAGCAAGGAAGGCCGAAAGGCAAATAATCAAGAGTCCCGCTGACAGACCATCCAAGCCATCGGAAATATTAACGGCGTTCGTAAAGGAAACGATAACAAATGCGGCAAATAAAATGTAGAATACACCCAATGTAATTTGTCCGAACCAATGGACATAGACAAAAGAGTATCCAAGATTAAAATACATTACAGCACCAACAATTAATGCTAGGATCCATTGAATTGTAAGCTTATGCACGGGTTTTAAACCGAAAAATCCCGAGTCTTTATTAAATATTTTTTTAAGATCATCATAAAAGCCTAAAATTCCGAATCCAATAAAAGTAAAAAGCAGGGCGAATAATTCCCAGAACTTAACCTCAATATGAAATATTCCATATGCCCATAAGGTCAGCATTGTCACGACAATAATTATCAAAAGACCTCCGCCAAAAGGAGTCCCGACTTTCCAACCGCTGAATTTATCAAAAAACTTAGTCCTTTTGTTAAACAAATCTCTTGTTTTCTGCTCTTTTCTTTGGAGTTTTATTTTGTACAAAAAATCTATAAATGGGACCAGGAGAATTCCTGTTATAAAAAGGGATAAAATTGAGAAGCCAAAGATTTGCTCCATAGAGGTTTATTATAGCATTAGAATAATTTATTTGAAAGCCTGACTGCCGCAGGCAGGGTTAATAAGGGGACTCTGATCTTAGCGCCAAAAAAGACGCGAGACTTTCGTGTCCTTCAAAAATAACGACATCGTTTTTGTTGCAACTTTTTTCAATGAATTCTGCAATTTTCAGAGGAGGGAAAAATTGAATACTGCAGGCCTTCACACCATTTTTTATCCTACTGCGTATTGATTTATAATAGTTATCATTTGTTAAAAATAAAAAATCGCAAACTTTTCCTATCTCCTGTCCTAATTTAATGTGGTCGTTTTCGGCATTTTTTCCAAGTTCTATGAGAGGTTCCAACACAAGAATCTTTTTCCCCTTATATATTTTTATATAATCCAATACCCGAAGCACAGAATTAATATTTGCATTATAAGTATCATTGATTAATGTCACCCCTTTTACCGTTACTCTTGGTTCCATGCTTTTTGGGAGAGGATTGAATTCTTGAAAAACTTTTCTTATTGTTGAAAAATCGATACCCAGATAAAGTCCGATAAAAATTGCCGGTAGCAAATTTTCGACATTCTGTTTCCCTAAAAGTTTAACGCCTGTTATTTTATATTTCTTTCCAAAAACAAGAACGCTAAAAGAGATTGAAAATCTGCTTTCTTTTATGTTGAAAGCTTTAATATCTAAATTTTTATTTTGCGGAGATTCGGTTCCATAAAGAAATTTCTTTATCTTTGCTTTTCTATAAAGATTTAATGAATTTTCATTGTTAGCATTAAAAAGGGCTATTCCATCTTTTGGTAGAAAATTTACTACCTGAAATTTTGAATCCAATATTTTTTCAAGACTGCCAAATATTGAAATTTTCTGATCGTTAATTCCTGTCACCACAGCTATCTTGGGAATAAGCAATCTGCTCATTTCTCCTATGTCCCCAAAATTACCATCCTCCATTTCCGCAATAAAAATCTGTTTCCTGGGAGAAAGTCCTGAAAGTATAGTTTTTGCAATTCCAAGGTCTGTATTAAATGAAGTTTTAGTTTCTAAAACATTAAATTTGTTTGATAAGACTCTTGTTGTAAATTCCTTAGTTGTCCCCTTAGCATAACTTCCTACCACGGCAATGGTTAAAAGGTTTTTGAAACTCCGAAGTTTTTCAGCGGCTTTATTTACCACGATATCTTTGCTAAAGTCAAAAAAAACAAGGAATATTAAAATAAAAATTCCAATTATAAAAGCGAGCAACTTATCTAAAAGAATTAGCCATAAGAAACGGTCAAGTGGAGCAAAAGCATAAACTGTAAATTCAAAAAAAAGAGACAATCCCAATATAGAGGCCGCCTGAAGAGAAAAAGTAGGAAGATGAAAATCTTTATTATAAATTTTTATAATAAGCTTTATGAACAAATATGTGTAAAGGGAAAAAACTATAAAGTGATAATAGATATCAAAGCGGCTTGAGTAAATAGTAGTTCCATAAAGTAATATAATGCCCCATTTAATTAAACTTTCTGTCCCAATAACAATTTTTCTCCCCTGCTTTGTTTCGGTAAGATGAATAAATAAACGCTTCCAGTTGTACTCCTTATCTTCCCATAATTTTAGCCAGAAAAAAGCATTTGAAATTAAAAAAACAGAAAAAAGAAAAGATGTTATCTCGAACAATAAGTTAGCCATCTAAAATAAATCTTTATTTGTCTTTGAGGATTTATTTTTTTGTACAATCTCTGAGAATTTTGTGTAGAAAATAGAATCGCTCGGAATATTTTTCATAACGGTTGTCGAGGGACCAATGCTTACATTGTTTCCGACGATAACTCCCGGCATTATGGAGACTCGACTTGCGAAAATGCAATTATCTCCGATCATGGCACCAAGATGTTTTAATCCCGTATCTATTTTTTCTTGCTTTACCTGAACTTTGATATTTGCGCGATCAAGCCTCACATTGGCCGTTGCAAAAAGTGCTCCGATTTTACAATTTTTTCCGATAATTGAATCTTCAATAAGTCCCGAATGAGCAGATGAAGCCTCTTGAATTAGTGAATTTTTAACTTCTGAAAAGCCTCCGATTATTGCATTTTTTTCTATATCTACCCCGTGTCTTACCAGAGCGTTTGTCCCGATAAAAGAATTTTTGCCGATATAGACAGGGCCTTTTACTATTGCATTTTCCGAAATGACTACCCCATCTTCAATGAATACTTCACCTATTATTTTTGCCTGTTTTGAGATTTCTGCTTTTTTTGAAATATGTCTTTTAAGTTTTTTAAAGAAATAATTTTTAATTCCAAGTAAATCCCAGGGGTATTTTAAAGTTATTGTTTCTTTTTGTGTGACTGCCGCTTTAACCCTGCCGTTTTTTGCAAAAACATCAAGAGCGCTTTCAAAATTATAATGGTGAGGCCTAACGGATCTTAAAGTTTTTATAAAATCCTGATTAAGAAAGCACATACCAACAATCCTTAGGTCTGATGAAACCTCACCTTTTTTGGGTTTTTCAACTACTCCCACAACTGTCTCTCCTTCAAGAATTAAAGCTCCATAGAGAGAAAGATTTTTCTCTTTTTGCGCAAGAAGAATTGCATTCTTATTTGTGCCGCGCAATTTATCAATTTCTTCTTTTAATTCGGCAAACTCGGCTCTGTAGGGATGGAGCAAGAAAAAATCGGACTTAATAAGGTGGGCAGCGGACAGGAGAGCATTTCCCATTCCTTCCGGTTTCTTCTGAAACGCATAAGTAATTTTTACTCCTAATTTTTTACCATTCCCTAAAATCTCGACAAAATTATTATTTGGTTCACTCACCAAAATTATATCTGTAATTCCCGCCTTTTTAACCGATGCAATTGTGTGAGAAATTATTGGTTTCCCCAAAACATTAATTAGCGATTTGTGAAAAGTATTAAAAGGGTAAAGCCTGCCTGATTTGCCTGCTGCTAAAATAACTGCTTGCATATTTATAACTGGAATAATCTTTGCGCTTTTTGAAGTTCGGAACGAGAATTTACTCCCTGCCATTTAAAATTTTCAAGAGCAAGAGTCGAAACCTTTTTCTTGTGTTTTATTGCTATATCAATAAGTGATGTAAGATAGTATTCACCCGTTTTTGGATTTTTTGGAACCTCATCAATACATTCTCTCAAAAAAACGGCATCGAAAACATAACAAGCCGCGTTTATTTCCGAAATTTTCTTTTCCTCCTCAGTCGCATCTTTTTCCTCAACAATTTTTATAATCTTTCCTGTTTTATTTCTAAGAATCCTTCCAAGACCAAAGGGATTTTTAACCTTTGCTGTCAGAAGGGTAACGATCGAATTTGTATGTATATGAAACTTATATAAATCCAGAAAAATTTGTGGGGTAATTGAAAACGAATCGTCGCCATAAGCCACAATAATATTACGACACAATTTCGGAATTTTAGGTAGGGCGTGTTTCAAGGCATTTGCTGTCCCGAGTCGTTCCGGTTGTTCTGCCATTTGAACATTTGTATCCAAGATCGAAATAACCGATTCCTTTGCATGCCCTACAACCACAATAATATTTTCAATACCTGCTTCCTTAAGATTCCCGATTGTTCTTTTGATTATCGGGATCCCCGCGACACGAAAAGTCACTTTATTGCGTTTTTTGGCTTTCATTCTCCTCCCTTCTCCCGCTGCAAGAATTACGGAAAATATGGTTTTATCAGAGGAAATCTTTTTCATTTTTATTCCAAGAATTCCTCTTCTTCAGTTTTTGCAATGTCTGCCCCTAAGGTTTTCAATCTCCTGTCAAATGATTCGTAACCTCTCTCTAAGTAATCAACTCCGTAAATAATACTTTCTCCGCGAGCAATCAAGGAAGCAATGACAAGCGTTGCTCCTGCCCGAAGATCTGAGACCTTCATTACCGCATTGTGCAGGGGAGTTTTTCCATGAATTTTCAACCCCTGCATGTGATCTTTTTCTCCATTATAATAATTAAAATTATAAAAAGTTTCAGGATTTTTAACAATTGGAGAATACATCCGCATGTTGGCTCCCATTTTTGTCAGCTCATTAACATAGCCAAATCTATTTTCATAGATAGTTTCATGAATTGTCGAATCACCGCCCGCTTGGGTCATAAATATTGCCCAAGGGCCTTGCCAATCCGTCATGAATCCGGGATGAGGAGCAGTCGCAATATTTGTGGGTTTAATTTTTTTATTAATATAGAATCTAACACCGGAATTTTTTTTCTCCCAGTCTCCTCCTACCTTCTTAAAAATAGATAAGAATCCGTTAATGTTTTGCATTTCTACATTTTTTATAAAAATCTTTCCGCCTGTTAACGCCGATAGAATTGCAAAAGTCACAGCCTCATTCCTATCAGGCATAATCTCGTATGTGGTACCATGCAGTCTTTCAACACCTTCTATTACAATAGTTCGAGGCTTGGATCTTTTAATTTTTGCTCCCATAGAATTAAGCAACGCTATGAGATCATCAACCTCAGGCTCTTCCGCCGCGTTCTCAAGAATCGTCCGGCCATCTGCCAAGACTGCCGCCATGATTAAGGTGTCGGTTCCCGTATGCGTATTCTTTTCAAATTTATAATTGGAACCATGAAGTCCACGAGTCTTTAAATGAAAATAGCCATCAAGACTGTCATATTTTGCAGTTGCTCCCATTCTGATTAAGCCCTCAATATGCCTGTCTATTGGTCTTGCTCCGATTCTGCACCCTCCCGGATTCGGAATTAATGCTTCTTTTTTTCGCGAAAGAAGTGGTGCCAAAAATATCGAAGATGTTCTTATCTTTGCCCCAATTTCAAGAGGAATCTTAACGGACTTTATATCCTGAACTTCAATTTTTAAAGTATGCCCTGAAAGCTTAACTTTTCCACCAATCTCCTTTACCAACTCAAGCATTATAAAAAGATCGGAGATTAAAGGAATATTTTTAATTTCAACCGTATCAGCTGTCAAACAGGCGGCAATAATCGCTTTTAAAACAGCATTTTTTGATCCTGAGACTGAAACATCCCCTGATAAAATATTCCCTCCTTTTATTACATATTTATTCATATTCTAGCCATTTTAACCATTTTCCGCTAGCTGATAGCCGATTTTATATACATCTCCCGCGCCCATCGTAACTACTATTTTATCCGAACCGGATATGTTTTTCCTGATGTATTCTACCACACCCGCTTTAGTTTCAATCAGTTTCACATTTGCCTGAATTGTTCTGATTTTTTCAACAAACTCATTGTCCTCTAGAACACCATGCTCCTTTGTATCTCTAGCCGATGCAAAGGTAGGCAATATGATAAGCTCAAAAACCCCGACAAAAGATGAAGCAAACTCTGAAAGAAGAGCTTGTGTTCTGGCATAGGTATGAGCCTGAAAAATAACAATGACTTTTTTGTCGGGAAAGGCAAGTCTTAATGCTTCAAGTGTTTTTCGAATTTCTTCCGGGTGATGTGCATAATCATCAAAAATTAAAAGACTATTGATTTCACCGATTCGCTCAAGTCTTCTTTTGACCCCAATAAAGTCGGGCAACACTCTTTGAATATCCTGAATGGAAATACCAATTTCAATAAGAAGGGCGATAACAGCAAGTGAATTCTTTGCATTGTGGTAACCGGGAATTGCTAGTTCAAAATTTCCAAGCAGAGTACCGTTTCGCAAAACTTCGAATTTCGAACCAAATCCCTCCTCTTTAAAATTCTTTATTACGAACTCATTTCTATCCCCAGTCCCATAAGTGAGGCTTCTCGCCCTTTCTCTTTCGCCTATCACCTTCTTAATACTCTCATCATCTCCATTAATAATAAGCAAACTGTCTTCGCCGGTATTTGCAACAAACCTTTTGTATGCATTAATAACTGATTCAATGTTTTCAAAAAAGTCCGGATGATCAAAGTCAATGTTATTGATAATAAGATATTTTGGATGTTGATAGATAAACTTAGGATTTCGATCAAAATTCATCTCTGAGAGATACTCATCAGCCTCGGCCACAAAATATTTTCCTTGCCCAAAGTGTCCTGCCGCACCAATCGGGAAGATCTCACTTGTCCCTACTGTGAAGCTAGGGTCCGACCCTAGCCTCACAAGGCATGACGCAATCATGCCTCCAATAGTAGTTTTGCCATGCGATCCTGAAACTGAAATTCCCTCAAAATGTCTATCGAAAATCTGCCCATTCATAAAAAGACCAACCGCCTCACCATGAGAAATGACTTTATAGCCTAGAGATGTTGCGTAAACTGCTTCTTCATTATCAAATCCCGAATGTGCTCCCGTAGCAATAACCATGGCTTCTTGCGGGGGTAATCCTTTGAAGAAATCATCAATATTTTCTTTTTTAAACCCGATATAAACATTAATATTGTGATCTGCTAGAACCTTATCCGTTATAAATTCCTCGCTAATATCTGAGCCAGCCACAGCAATCCCTGCCTGCTTTGCGATAATTGACAAGCCCATCATGCCAACCCCTTTTATCCCAATAAAATAAATCTTTTTAATCATAGTTTGGGGCTTTAATTATAGATGAAAAAAATCTTGGTTTCAAATCAATTTAAAGAAAATTGGGGCGGCGGTTTCCGAACCGTAAATTGAGGTCTTTGGACGGTTTATCAAAATAAGCATTGTCACGCGCGGATTATCTGCCGGGAAAAAACCGACAAATGAGGCTATTGTTTGATTTGGATCATAATGACCTGCAACTGGAATCTGAGCAGTTCCTGTTTTTCCTGCAATTTTATAATTTTTGACTTTAGTCCATTTTGCCTCACCATTCTCAACAGCATCAACCATCATTGAGGTGATCATCTTGGCAGCCGCTTGAGATATTGTTCTATTTCTAACTTCCGGTTTAATGACAATTTTCTTGCCGTCTTCCGTAATTATTTCCGAAACAACATAGGGTTGCATGAGTTTCCCACCATTTGCGACTGAATTAACCGCTGAAATAAGCTGAATTGGAGTGGCAGAAATTCCCTGCCCAAAAGATGCGGTCGCCAGATCAATCGGGCGCCATGACTTCTCACTTCTAATATAGCCCGTTGTTTCCCCTTGAAGATCAATTCCGGAGGGCTGCCCCAAGCCGAACTTTTTCAAATAATCTATCATCCTCTTCAATCCTAATTTTCTTCCGACAAATACCATGCCCGTGTTATCGGAGTGAACTATAACATCATTCATGGTCGGGTTTGTGAAATATTTATCATTCCATGTTCGTATTTTGTACTCTCCCATCTGAATGGGACCTTGGCAAACATCGCATTTCGTATCTCTTTTGACCAAATTACTATCTATGGCTCCCGCCATAATCAACACTTTGAAGGTCGAGCCTGGTTCGTAAAGGTCTGAGAGAACCGGGTTAATATAAGTATCCGAATCAAATCGATAATACTTTTTGGGGTCAAAAGAAGGGATTGATGACATAGCCAAAATAGCCCCCGAGGCAGTATCCATTACTATTGCGCTTCCGCCTTCGGCGTTATATTTCTCAAGTCCATCCCTCAGTCTTTTTTCTGTAAAAAATTGAATCGATCGGTCTAAAGCCAACTTCACGCTTCTCCCGTCGATCTTCTTATCCTCTCTTAAGTCATTTACTATTTTGTTCCCAAAAGCATCCCTGATTGAGAAAATTTTGCCTGGCCTTCCTTCAAGCTGCTCATTGTACTTTCCTTCAATGCCAAAATAACCATGGTTTTGCCCCGATTCATCTTTCCCAACAAAACCAATTAAATGGGCGGCCATGGATGCTTCAGGATAAAATCTTGAAAATTCCTGCTGGAATCCAAAACCGGGGAGTTTAAGATTTTCAATTTCCTTTTTTGTTTGCCCCGAAAGATTTCCTGCAATTTTTACCCAAAATAAATCTTTTTCAAGAAGTGCGGAAATTGATGCCTCATCTTGATTGAGCAAAGTAGAAAGGATTTCACTTGACTTCTCCTTATCCTTAACTACTTTCGGATTTGAGTATAAAATGTGAGAAACAGTGTTTGTTGCAAGGGGAAAATTGTCCGAGGAAAATATTTCACCTCTCACTGCCGGAACTCTGAATACTTCCGAACTCTGTCTTTCCCCTAATTCCTTAAGCTCTTCCGCTCTTATTATCTGCCAGTAAAAAAGTCTTGTGATAAGTGAGAGATATAAAAAAAGAATAAATGCAAGAACCAAAACAAATCTTGCAAGCTCCCATTTCTTCATCTTCCGATTGCAACCTCTAGGGGATCATACAAGGAAACAAATTCGCGATTACTAAGATATCCCAGCTCGGCCGCACGAGAAGATATAGTATTATAGGAAGCAAATCCCAGAACACTTTCTGAAAGTTCAAGATTTTGCTCCTTTAAAGATTCAACTTGTTCACGAATCCTTGTGACATCCAGACTATCCGCCGCGTTGCCGTTAGCTGCCGAAATGCTCGCGATTTCAAGCAAGAAAGTAACTAAAACTAAAAAAATTATTAGTAATTTATAAATTTTATTCATATTTTTTCAATTGTTCTTAATTTTGCGCTCCTTGCCCGCCTGTTTTCTCTTATTTCTTGAATCTTAGGCACGATCGGTTTTTTATTTGTCAATTCGGCAGAACCGCTAAAAACCAGTTTTCTAAAAAAACTTTTGACAATTCTATCTTCAAGGGAGTGGAAGGAAATGACCGAAAGCCTTCCGCCGCCGGCCAGAATTTCAAACCCCCCTTTAAGTCCTTTCTCCAAATTTTCAAGTTCGCGATTGACCGTAATTCTCAATGCCTGAAAAATCCTTGTTGCCGGGTGTCTACGGGCAAGCCTTCCGGTTTTTTTTCCTCGAACCGATTCCGCAACAACATCCGCCAACTCCCCTGTTGTATTAATCGGTCTCAATCTACGCGCCCTGACAATACTGTCAGAAATGGCGCGAGAATTTGGTTCCTCACCCAATTTTGAAAAAATTTGATAAAGCTCATCTTTATTCCAACGACTAACAATTTCCCAAGCTGTCAATTCAGAATCCTTGGACATCCTCATATCCAAAGGCTCATTTCTTAAGAAGCTAAAACCCCTACCCGATTCATCAAGCTGGTAACTTGATATTCCAAGGTCAAACAATATCCCGTCCGGTTTTTCAAAATTATTTAAATGTGCAATTTCCTTAATATCCAAAAAATTCCCCCTAACCAAAACCAATTTTGAATTTTGAATTTTGAATTTTGATTTTTCTCTAACATATTCAATCGCCTCCGGATCTTGATCAATCCCTAATACAATTCCTCCCTCTTCGATTATTGCCCGAGCGTGTCCTCCTCCGCCGATTGTCGCATCCATATACTTTCCGTTGGCCCGAATTTTAAGCGACTCTATAGCCTCTTTTAAAAGAACCGGTTTATGAAATATCACTTCTTGGCACCCTTTTCCTCTTTTGCCAACCTCTCGGATATCTTTTCAATATTGCCCTCAAGCTTTATTCTGTAATCTTCCCATCGCTTTTTGTCCCAAACTTCAACATACCTTGATAAACCTAAGAATATGATCTCTCCCTCAATTTTTCCAAATTCTCGCAGATACGAAGGCAATATAAACCTTCCCTTGCCATCAAGCTCAACGAGACTTGCCCCTCCGAGCAGGAACCTTTGCGTTTCGCGAGTTGCATATTCAATAAAAGGCCTTCCTTCAGTACCTTCAAGAAGCGATCGCCAAGCTTTTTGCGAGACGACAATGAGAGAGTTTTCATATCCCATTGTGATAATGATTTTGTCGCCGAGGATTTCCCTGAACTTTTTTGGTATTGCCGACCTTCCTTTTTGATCAATTTTGCCTTCATATTGTCCTACTAACATATTTACCCCTCTCGGGCGCTCTTCGAGGGTCCTGCCTTTCTTTCTTTAAGTTTGTGAAACTAACTTAGTCCCACTTTTTCCCACTTTGTACCATTTTGAAATACTTTTCACGAAATGTCAAGAAGGAATTAAACCAAAATAGTGTGAAAATATTACGTGAACACTAAAAGTAGAGATTTTTACTATTTTCTTACATCACTCTTCGAGGAATATTGAATCTTCTACTGCTCCAATTTCTCCGTTTGAAAGATTAACTTTAATTATAAATTTAACCGGAGTTGTGACTTTGTCGTACTTACATACACTGGCCGAGCATGTTCCAAGGAGCACTTCGCGTTCAATTTCGCTTTCTCCCTTTGTTTCTATTTTGCTACCCACTACCCCTCTTGGAATATTGAAGGTCTCCCCTTCTTCTGTAACTTCCGCATCGTATGATACCTCATATTCGATACTTTCTATCCCTTGAAGCTTTGTGACTTTCATAATAACTGCCTTTTTATCAGGTTTTACCGAAAGTATAAGTCCTATGTCGGAAGGCGACATCTGCTTAACTTCTTTTTCCTGAGCAAGTGGGGCAGGAGTTTTATTGGCTCTTGCATTAAACAGCAAGAATCCACCAAGACCCGCCACAATTACGAGTATAATTACAACCAAAGCTACATTTTTCTTAATAAATTCCATAATTTATTTATATACAAATATTATCAAGGGAGTCAAGCAGGAGCTTTCTCTAGTTCAAGAGGTTCAACTTCCTCTTTGGGAATCGCGCCTTCCGTTGAAATAGGATATCGTCCTGTAAAACAAGCGCCGCAAAAATCATTTTTTTCAAAGACAGTCTCATCCTCTATGTCTACCTTATTCCCTACAACTGCCTCCATTGTTTCTGAGAAAGTCATGTAATATAAGCTATCAAGACCTAGGCACTTTCTACGCTCTTCCAGATCAGGAATCCTATTTGCTAGAAGCTCTTCGTATGTAGCCATATCAATTCCAAATCGACACGGATGCTTAAGGGGTGGCGAAGCAATAAGAGCATGCACCTCAGATGCTCCTGCCTCTCTTAACTTTTCAACAACTCGGCTCATTGACCCCCTCACAATAGAATCATCAACAATACACACCCTTTTACCCTCAAGTACATACCTGTTAGCGCTATACTTTTTTGCGGCTGCTTTGTTTCGACCATTTGGTAAAATAAATGTTCTTGCCCCTTTTACAGCACTCCTATAAGGATTCGTATACAAGCCTTCTTTGTGGACAATGCCCCGTTCTATTACTTCCTCAGAAAGGGCAACTCCTTCTGTTGCGCCAATTCCAGATCTTGGAACAGACATAACAATATCTACATCAGGAATGTGTCTTGCCAAAATTTCACCTTGTCTAGCTCTAAAATCTACCACCGGAATGCCAAACACCTTACTGTCTATTCTAGAAAAATAGATAAGCTCAAAAATGCATTGAGCAATTTCCGATCGTTGGTCAAGAGCAATGGTTGTTATCCCGCGATCATTTATTACTACTGTCTCACCAGGAAATATATCCCGTTCATAGGTTGATTCCATAGCATCGAATGCAGCTGTCTCAGATGCCACAACATAGCCACTTCCATTTTTCAATCTTCCAAGAGAAAGAGGTCTAAAACCAAGCGGATCACGAGTGGCAATTAATGCATCGTCGGTTGCAAAAACAAAGCTGTATGATCCTTCAAATTGTTTTAATCCTGAAATAATTCTATTTTGCTTACTGCCTTTCATTCTATTGATAACCGCAAGTGCTACTCTACTATCACTTTTTGCTCCATCAATCTCTTCTGGTAAATTGAATTGTTCTCTTAAATACCTTACATTTGTCAAATTTCCATTATGAGCAATTGCGATTCCATCTTCAACAAAAGGTTGCAAATCATGAGAAGAACCTGAAGTAGAATATCGGTTGTGTCCAATTGCTATAGAAGCATTCTCAAGAAGTGGAAGGGGATGTTTTAATCCAAATACTATAGTAGTAAGTCCTGAGTCTTTGATTGTTTCAAAACGCCATCCATTCGCAAGAGTAATTCCGGATCCTTCCTGACCTCTATGATTTAACTCCACTAAACCATTAAATGCAATATTTGCAATATCAGATTCTCTTGAAAATACACCTACGACCGCACAGTTTTCCCGAGGTTTTTCTGTTTCAATAAATGCGAGGTTCTCCTTACCTGCCATCGATTTTATTTTGAAGATAATTTCTGATGTTGTCAACTGCTAATCTTTCTTGTTTTGCAGTGTCGCGCTCGCGTACTGTCACCGTATCGTCTTCCAAGCTTTGAAAATCAACGGTTATGCAAAATGGAGTGCCGATTTCATCCTGAGCAAAATATCTTTTTCCGATATTTCCGCGATCGTCCCAGGCAACAAGCAAATCTTGCCGAAACGAATCGTATATTTCGCGAGCTTTCGAAACCAATCCCGGTTTATTCGCGAGCAGCGGAAAAACTGCGGCTTTATATGGCGCTAATTTTGGATCAAGTTTTAAGATTATCCGATCTCCATCTTCTGCATAAGAATCGAACAATATTACTCCTAATAAACGGGAAAGTCCAAAAGTAGGCTCAATTACATGAGGCATGTATTTCTCGCCGGTTTCAGGATCGGTATACGAAAGATCCTTCCCGCTTTTCTCTGAATGATTGCGAAGATCAAAATCCGTCCTGTATGCAATACCAAACATTTCCTTCCAGCCGAAAGGATATTTATACTCAACATCCATTGTTTTCTTGGAGTAATGAGATCGCTCATGTTCTTCATGTTCGCGCCATCTTAGATTCTCAGTCTTAAGTTTTAAGTCGCGAGTTGCCCATTCCCACATTTGAAATTTCCAATATTCGAACTTTTCTTCCCAATCTTTTGGATTGATAAAGTATTCAAATTCCATAAGATCGAATTCAAGCGTCCGGTGAACAAATTGGCCCAGGGTTATTTCATTGCGAAAGACTTTTCCCTGCTGTGCTATTCCAAAAGGGATGCGGACTCGTGTTGTATCCAAAACATTTTTAAAATTGATAAAAATACCTTGAGCAATTTCTCCGCGCAAATAAATCTTCGATTTGCCTTCTTCTATTATTCCTATTGAAGACTCGAACAATAAATTGAATTTTCGAACCTCTGTCCAGTCATGCTTCCCGCATTGAGGACAGGCAATTTTTTTCTCCCAGACAAGTTTTGTAAGTTCTTCAACCGGCAACCCTTCAACCTTTATATCGGAAACATTTTCTTCTATTAAGTGGTCTGCCCGCGTTCTGTAATGGCAGTTTTTGCAGTCAATTAACGCATCTGTAAACGAAGAAACATGACCGGATGCCTCCCAAACCTTTGGAGATAAAAAAATCGAAGCGTCAAGTCCCACCATGTCGTCACGGGATAATACGAATTTACTCCACCATGAATCCCGGATATTATTTTTAAGAAGAGTCCCCATTGGCCCAAAATCCCATGTATTTGCAAGTCCACCGTAAATCTCCGAAGAGGGGTAAATAAAACCCCGCCTTTTTGCAAGAGAAACTACTTTTTCGAACAAATTTTCCGCCATAATTTCAATTTAAGTATATCAAAGGCAACCTGAACAAACAACGGCAATGAATTGCTAGAGGATTGGTTCAGGAATGTAAGAAGCGGCTTCCGGATATTTTTCCACAATTCCCTCAACTCGTTTTGCAAACTCTGCTATTTGGGCAGGAGCATTTCCAACAAATTCAGCGGGATTTGCTATCGCTTTATCAAGCTGTTCTCTTGTCATATTAATCCTTGGGTCTTTTGAAAGTCTATCCAAAAGGTCATTGTCGCCTTGCCCTTCTTCTCTCATTTTTAAAGCTACCGCCACAGAATGGTCCCTTATTGCTTCATGGGCAGTCTCTCTTCCCACCCCATTCTTAACGGCAGCCATGAGCAAACGCGTAGTAGTTAAGAAAGGAAGATATTTCTTAAGCTCGGCATTAATAACCGCCGGATAAAAATCGCCTTCGTCAAGGACGGTAAGCAAGCTTTGAAAAAGACCGTCAGTGGCAAAGAAAGAATCGGGGATAAAAACTCGTCTCGTGGAAGAATCGCTAACATCTCCTCCATAAAATTGCTCACCAGTTACGCTTTCAGCCATTGCGAGATATCCCTTAAGCACGCGAGATAGTCCCTCCACCCTTTCTAAAGTTCTTGTATTCATTTTGTGAGGCATGGCAGAAGACCCTACTTGTCCCTTCTTAAATCCTTCGGTAAATTGTTCTTTCTCAGCCATAAGTCTTAGGGTAAAAGCCAGGCTTCTGGGGCCTGAGATGAGCTGATACAAGGTACTTACAACTTCAAAGTCAAGAGATCTGGGATAAATTTGCCCAACGCTTCCAAGAACATTTTTAAAACCCAGAAACCGCGCGATCCTTTTTTCAAGAGCTTCAACTTTGTCAATGTCACCATTAAACAACTGAAGCTGGTCTGTTTGGGTTCCCATTGCCCCTTTAAGTCCGCGCAAAGGATATTTTTCTATCAGTTCCTCAAGTCTGTCAAATCCCAAGAGAAGCTCTTCTCCCGCATCTGAAAAAAGTTTTCCTATTAAAGAGGGCTGTGCGGGAGCAAGATGGGTGCGACCCGCATAAACCAGCTCACTGTTTTTAAGAGCCGAACGGGCAAATCTCGATAAGGTAGCAACCGTTCTGTCTCTTATGATAACAAGTCCGTTCCTAATTTGCATCTGCTCTATATTGTCCGATTGATCTCTTGATGTCATCCCAAGATGCGCTAATTCATATCCGGCCAGAGCATTAAATTCTTCAAGCCTTGCTTTCTCATCATGTCTTAATTCCAATTCCCGCCGTCTTATAGAATCAAGATCCAGATTGTCCCTTTGTGCCTTGTAAGCGGCTATTGCTTTCTTGGGGATCTTGGGAATATCAAGCCCAAGAGCCGCCTGCCCTTCCATAACGGCAATCCATAAATCTCGCTCGAGCCTGAATTTATGCTCCTCGGAGAATAAAATAACAATTGGCGTGCTTGCATACCGATCGGCCAGGACATTGGGTATTACGGAACGCTCTCCTGATTCTACTCTTGATGCCATAATATTACCCGCTATTATAACAAAAAATTACAGACAATAAAGGTATGAATTGCTTGCTATGAGATTTTCGAACAGAGAGAATATAAGCTAACCGACACAATTAGATGTTAATTGGCACCACCGCCTGGGGAATTTCATTTTGAAAACGGGAAAAATCATTATGAATATAAACATAATAATGTTTGAAACAATAAAAATATTCCTCCACCTTTTTGCGCAAATAGGACTATAATGTTAGCTATGAACAACAGAAACATGATAGTTCTGACTTACAAAGGGAAAATACTTCTTATGAATAAAAGCACTGACCCCACAGATGAGAAAAAGCATCCCTGGTCGCTCATTAGCGGAGCGAAAGGACAAGAAGAATCTGTCAAAATGATTTTAACAAGAAGGGTAAAAAAGGAAATGGGTATAGTAATTAGTAACATTAAGTTTATGTCTGAATTTTGCTATCACGCAGAACTTACGGATGATCATGTAAATCACATAGAAAGGGCGGAAGGCCAGCTTCTGGATTTTTTTACATTGAAGGAAGTAGAAAAGCTTTTCCTGTCAAGCCAAACAAAAAAAATCATCTCCAAACACAGCTCAGTCCTGTAGCTTTCGAAGTGCCTCTCAAGTTTTGAAATCTGTTAAAATACTATGGTGTTAATTGATGATGTAAGAATAAAAGTTGCGGGAGGAGACGGTGGAAATGGCTCAATGGCCACCCTGCGCATGCCAACGGGCACCAAATCTTACCCTGATGGGGGTGACGGGGGTAATGGAGGTGACGTGTATACCGTCCCTTCCTCAAACATCTCTGACTTAAACCAATTCCGATATGTAAAAAGTGTAGTTGCTGACGACGGTGGAAAAGGCCTGGGCAAAAACCAGCATGGAAAAAACGGGGAGGATAAAACTATACTTCTTCCGCCCGGAACAAAAATCATAGATGAGGCTACGGGTGAGGAAATAGAAATGACGGATCAGGTAGATCCGGTTTTAATCGCTTCCGGAGGCCGGGGGGGACGAGGCAGTCATGGTTTTAGACCCGGCCCCGCACATTACACCTACACAAATGAAGGCGGCCGCGGGGAAAGAAAAAATCTACACTTAATCTTAAGCCTTATTGCAGATGCCGGATTCATAGGATTCCCAAATGCCGGAAAAAGTTCGCTTCTTGCAAGGCTCACCAACGCAACACCTAAAATCGGAAACTATCCTTTCACAACCCTTGAACCAAGCCTTGGAACGATGCCCGCCCGCCGTACTGGAGGGGGTAAAGTGGTACTCGCGGATATCCCGGGCATCATTGAAGGTGCATCCTCCGGCCGCGGTCTTGGGATAACATTTTTAAAACATATTGAAAAAACAAAAGTACTGCTAAATTGCATCACCTGCGAGGATCCCAATCCCCTAAAAACTTACCAGCTTGTACACAAAGAGTTTGAAGAATTCAATGTAAAGCTTAATGAGAAAAGGGAAGTAATATTGTTGACAAAAAAAGACCTGACCACGGAAGACGAGTTAAAAGAAAAGGTAAAAATTCTCTCGGAATTTAACAGGACCATTATTCCCGTGTCAATTTATGATGATGAGAGTATTAAAAAATTAACAGAAGTAATTCTTCGGAATACTATTTAATTATTTACTCTTCTTTGGTTTTCTTTTCTCACGCTTTTTATGCGTCCTCTTTTCAGCCATGTACTAATTGTATACAAATCTTCTAATTAATATAAGTAGAAAAATTAGTTATGCAAAAAATTTCAATCCCTGCTATTATTAATACTTATGGATGAGAAATGTCCCAAATGCGGATCACCTTTAGCACCAATATCCGAAACCCCCACAGGCCGCCGCCTTCAAAGGTGCTCAACGGGATCCTGGAATCAAGAAACAAAAAAATCCGAGGGGTGCGATTATGTTAAATGGCTGGCCGTTGAAAATCAAACCTTGGAGGAAAAATGTCCCAAGTGCGGATCTCCTCTCGTACTTGCCGTAACAAGATTTGGTAAAAAAATGAAAAAATGCTCTACTAATACATGGAATAAAGAAACAAAGAAAGCGCAAGGTTGCGATTTTATAGAATGGATGGGCGGATCAAGTGAAGAACTTGATGAGGACTGCCCTTCTTGCGGCAACAAACTCGTCCTATATACAACCGCATCGAGTAAGAGGATGAAGAAATGTTCAACCGGCGGCTGGGACAGTGCAAAAAGAGAGGCAACGGGGTGCGAATATGTTGAATGGTTAAAACCGGGAGAGTACATGAAAAATATTCCAATCTCGGATGGAGAACCAAAAGACGAACCTTCCATGCCCTCCGACCCCAACTCCTAAATCCATGAAACGCGGATTATATAATAGGGGGAAGAAGGAAAATCTACATAGATTTAAAAAAGCCTTTCTGCGAAAGATCATCAACAGTCTTTTTCATAAACCATAAATCATTTCGATCGATATTTATTTGTTTTGGTAGCCTTCTATCTCTACGATTCAAATTGTTTATAGCAACTATATTTACTACATCTCCGTTATATTCGACAAGATAAGGATCTACTTGCCACTTATGTGCATGATCACGAATATCCTTGACTCTGATTAATCTTTCATTACTCTGAATTTCTTCCAAAATCGACAAGTATTTATAATCTGGTTTTTTCTTTTTCAATTCCCTAAAAAAATCTCTCCTTACCAATTCTGGCTGTAAATTTAAAGTTTTCGAATTCACTAGCTGAAGTATATAATCCCAAACAGACCAAAGTTCCCAAAAATACGCCCTGAGGTGAATTACAACTTTGTCATACTGGTTAACATTTGGGTGCGCAAAGAAAAATGCTTTATCTTCGTGATATTTTGCACTCTTTAATGCCTGCTTTATATATTCTAAAAACATGTTTTAATCATACTGCTGGGGCTAAAATTAAGCAACCGCGGGGAAAAGATAAAATCTAAAAATTGCCGATGCAACAGGATTTATTTATAAAATGAGAATTAATATTGGTTTCCAAGGGAATGATCTGCCAACCTTTTTGTTCAGAAAAATGGCGAAGCGTGTTTTGATATGGCATTACGGCAACATAAAAATTTATCCTCTCTTCCTCAAGTGCAAATGCGCTAGTCACAACAGAAACCTCAACTCCATCCCAACTCCCAGTTAGGTTTTCTTGTTTTCCATTTAAGCTAAGAGTAACCGTGTATGGTTCTCCAAGAGTTTTAATATCTCGTTCGAAATATCTGGAAATATCTAAATCTTGGGTGAGTTGGGACGAGACTATTTCTGGATTCCGCTGCTCCATAACAGTATCCGAACCAGTTGCTATACACTCATAATAAGGTAAGCTACTGTATTGAGGATTATGGTTGACCTGGCTGTATTTGAAGTCCGCATAGGTTCCTTCTGATCCTAATATCATTGAGGCTGTTTGGTCTCCTTCGAAATGTTTTTTCATAATATATTTTTACCACAAAATTCTCTAACCCGCAAGAAGCTTATCTAACACTTTTTATTTCCATCCCTGCTCCACTACCCTGAAAGCGACTTGTTCTTGAGAGGTGGTAATCGGACCTTGGGGGGTCTGCTGCACCGTATTTACCTGTTGTTTCTTGTACTCCAACGTCAAGTTGTAACATCTTGATAGTTCTGAACTTTCTATATAAGCGATCTTGTAAGTTTTTTTATTTTGAGCAACATTTAGTCCAAGTTCATTTTCCGGATTCCATGGAAGATTAAATTCCATCTCATTCTTGTAGCTTTCGTATAAATCTGTCATGGCTTTCGAAAGTGCTTCGTTGGCAAAATTCACAGTTTTCACACCCAGATCTTCTTTTGCCTCTTTTCGACCTACAAAGTATTGATGGGAATACAACTTTTCTGTAAAGTAATCAACAATTTTATCTATTTCGTCTTCCTTCAAAAGCACTTTATGGCTTTTTAGAAGTCTACGAGCAATAATACGTATCAAATTGTATGTCCTATTTACATTTCCTAATGCTAATGGATGAATCTGTGGATTTGCTTCGACAAATTTTGCGAACATATCGGCCATCTCAGTGTCATTTTTAATCCCAAATTTTTTAACGAGATCCATATATGCCATCACGTCTTCCACGGATATCGGAATTTTACTTTGCGGCTGTTTGGGATCTGCGGGATTAAAGATGTTTGCTGTAGAAGGGTCAATGGGAGAAATTTCGGACAAATCACTCATGATTATTTCGTCGGCACCAAGAGCTATCATAGTAGCCGCACTATGAGCTTTGTAAGGAATAATAACTGAGAATTTGTCGCAATACTCACGAATCATAGATACCATACGCCATGGTACCATCGTGTCGCCACCTGCGCTATAAATAAAAAGATCGAGATTTTTGACTTTGACAATTTTTCTTAATTGCTCGCTTATTAAAGGGATTACATCCATCGCTACGCGCGCATTCACTGGTCCCTGCCTATCGCTTGTAACATATGTGATTACTCTAGATTTACGGATCGTCTCGATCTCTTGAATGAGGTTTTTTCTATCCATAGAATTAATACATTTTACTCTTGTCTAAACCCAAAGTCTAGCCTTTTGTTAGCTAATAATTTCCTTCCACAATTGCTATTTCTTCCAGCGTGAGGCCGTAGAGCCTATAAACTTCTTCGTCAATTTTTCTATCCAATCTTTCAATTTCAGCCTTAATAGAATTCCACTTATTAGAAGCCTCTTGAATCACTATTAATTCTTCTTTTTGTTTCGTAATTTTCCCTGCTAAACCTGCAATGAGGCTGTGAGATTTTGCGTCATTTGGCTTATCGAAGTCGATCATCCGTATGGGTAATTGTGATACCTGCCGAGCTTGAATTTCTGAAAAAACCTTTTTTTTAGATTTAAGAAAGGTTTTATAGTAATAGTTGAGCAGCTTTGAATTAAAGAGTCCAAGAAAATATTTAAGACTATAGCCGGATTTTTCTTTAAAATACATAACTACAAGAGTATTCAAAGCATAAAACTTGCTATTGTCGTATGCTGCTATTAACTCATCGCCAACTCTTCTAAATAAAATTTTCTCTTCTTTTAGGAAAATACTTTCGTTCTTAGAACTGTGTATCGCGCTGATGTCATACTTTAAATAGTCTCCGTCCCATTTAATTTGATATTTGTTAATATTCCTACCATCTAATACCGGCTTATATTCCTTATCTTTGTTTTCTTTAGATAGATATTTGGATCTCTCATGTTTTAGTGCTATTCCTTGATTTATATTCATAACTCCTCCCAAGAGGATCGTTTGTTTACATATTACCTGCTTTAGATTGTTGCTTTCTGTGTTTAAGTCAATAACAAAAGCATTTCCGAGAGAGTGGTTAAATGCTTGTTGCGGAATATTCCCCTTTTCAACAACTTGAAGCTGCTCGTTTACCGATGACATTTCAATTTTAGAATTATCAACCTTTACACCGGTATTT
>Ga0075621_129_pt1 | contig 24505 bp, 30 predicted proteins | sample RifGroA1_FD_68375 | JGI IMG/M metagenome (GOLD analysis project Ga0075621, IMG submission 68375) | Microgenomates (Levybacteria) bacterium GW2011_GWA1_39_11
TCACATTTAAAAGCCATACTCCGAAATTGTACCAATTTCGATATCAAATATCAAATATCAAAAAGCAAAAATTCTAATTATTTCAATTCAACCGCGGCCCCTGCGGCCGTGAGTTTTTGTTTTGCCTCTTCGCTTGTCTTTTTGTTGACTGCCGTCATTACCTCTTTTGGCGCTCCGTCAACTAAATCTTTTGCTTCCTTAAGGCCTAAAGTCGGAACTAATTCTCTTAAAGTCTTAATAACTGAAAGTTTATTTGCGCCAGCATCTTGAATCCAAACATTAAATACTGTTTGTTCCTCGACAGGCTCAGTCGATGCCGTGTTATCTGCGACTGCGCCAGTCGCGTTTGACGCGACAACCGGTGCCTGAGCTGTAACTCCGAATTTCTCCTCAAGTGCTTTGACTAACTCGGATAACTCCAGAACCGACATTCCCTCAATTGCTTCCATTAATTGTTCTTTTGTTAATTTTTTCTCTGCCATATTTATTTATTTGCACCCCCCTTCAATATAATTTAGAATTCAAAATTTATAATTCAGACTGCGTTTAGAATTTATAATTTTAAACTCTAAATTTAATTCTGAACTCTGAAATCTAAACTCTGAATTAATTTTTGCTCTTGTCGATTTCCTTCAAAATCATTGCAAGCTTCACTATGTTTGCATTAAGTCCATAAACGAAATTTGAGATTGGAGCATTGAGTGTACCAAGAAGTTTTGCGAGAATGACTTCACGTGAAGGCAAAGTTGAGAGTTTTGTTATTATTGTTTCATCAATGATTGCATTTTCGAAAAACCCGAATTTTATTTTTGGCAAACCGTATTTTTTAATAAACGAAGCCAATACTTTTGCAGTCTTAATTGGATCACCGTATGAGAATAAGGTGGCATGAGGACCTTGAAGTTTTTCTTTTGTATCGACTTTCTTTTCTTTGAGCGCAAGGCTCATGAGAGTATTTTTGATAATCGCGATTTCAGAATCAGCCTCTTTTAGTTCCCGCCTTGCCTCCTCAAGTTGCCTATGTGTAAGACCAGCGTAGTCCACAAAAAACATCGCAGTAGATTTATCCACTTTCTGTTTTAATTCGCCTAGCAATTGTATATTCTTCTGTGACGGCATAAAAAAACACTCCTCGAGGAGTGTTTTGACTATTGGCTTTTGGTCCTTAGCTAATAGCTCTCCTCTACGGGTCTTATTGTTTGCCCGTTGTCTTAGGACTTAAGTATTTTAGCAAAACTAAAAACTGAAAGCAAGACTAAATTTCTTCGGCTTTCCAACTATCTCCGTCGCGGACAACAAAAACGCCGGTGACTGGGACTTTGTCTTCAATAAGTTCTCGAATAAATTCGACGGATTTTCGGACATCTTCTTTGTGTCTTTCGTCATCAACAGGATTTCCTGCGCATTCCTGATGGCCGTCAACCAAAATACCCTTCGAATGATGCTTCTCAATTGAAACCAACAGCTTGAATTCTAGATTTTCGACAAAGTTCTGGTCAGGACCACGTGCAATTAAACCAACGATTCCTGCCTCTGTTATCGTATCTGCGAATTTTGCGCCGAATTTTTCTCGGCCGAACGCGGTAACGGGCTCCTGAACGCGACCGTCCATGCATCCGACAACCGTAAAAAAAGTTTCCCCCGCTTGCGACATTAAATTATTATATAAATTTTTCACCCGAACGCAAACATAAAGCTAGAAATGGGCAACTTTTCCGCGGCCGCGGAAAAGTTGTCAAATCGACGAAAATTTTCCTCCCGAGTTTTTAACCAATCCTTTTAGTTCCATTTCTGAAAGAATTATTGACAATTTTCCGATTGGGATTTTCGTCATTCTCGAAATCTCATCAATCGTTAATCCCTCATATTCGATTGCTCCAAGAATTTTCCTCTCCTCTCTTGATATCTTAAATTTTTTAAATGTCCCGATGATAGTTTTCATACGGGATCCCGCACGAATGAAATTCGTCGGGATATTTTTTATATTTAATGATTCCAGAATATCTTCCGCCGAACTTACCAATACCGCTCCCTCTTTCAATAATTTTGATGTGCCGTCCGACATTCTGGAGGTTATCGGCCCGGGAACCGCAAACACTGTTCTTCCCTGCGAGGCCGCGTTTGACGCGGTAATTAAAGAACCGGAATCCTTACCTGCTTCTGTCACGAGAACTGCTAAACTTATGCCTGCAATAATTCTATTTCTGGCCGGAAAAGTCCCTTTATTGGCTAACATACCGAGAGGATATTCGGAAATGATTAATCCTCCTGAATCAAGGATCTCCTCGTATAAATTTTGATTTTCCCGCGGATAAGGACAATCTACCCCACACCCCAAAACCGCAATCGTCGACCCTTTTGGCAAGCTTGGCAAGGGTACCCCTTGCCATTTGACTTGACAGTCGATGGCTGTTTTATGAGCTATTCCGTCAACCCCCAGTGCCATACCCGATGCGATAATAAAACCTGCCGAACTGAGTGAGGAAACTAAATCTTCGGTTACCTGTTTTCCGTATGAGGTAATTTTTCTTGTTCCGACAACTCCGATAATATTTTCTGCAAAAAGCAGATTTTTATTTCCCTTTGCAAACAAAACAATTGGCGCATCGGACAATTCCAGAAGTTTTTTAGGATATTCTTTTTCAAATTGCGCAATTATTTCGACTTTTGTTTTTTTAAGCTTTTCCAAATATTGTTTACAATCAAGTTTTTTTCTGAAAAGATCAAATTTTGCAAAAACTTTCTCCCCCACTCCTGCTTTTTTGAAATCGTCCTCTGCTCGCTTCCAGGCTTTTTCTGCCGAACCAAAAATCTCAAGTAATTTCTTAAATCTTTTCGGACCAATAGGAGATAATGAAAAAGAAAGGTAAAAATCTTTTTCCATAAAAATAGAATACCACAGTTTCGTTTGATTTCGTCCGGTGCGCTTCCGAGCAATCCGGCGCTTCTTCTTTCAAATCTCTTACCCTGCTAATAATTTTTTTTAATCATAAAGAATTATATTTGGTAGTAAAGGAGTTTTTTAAAAATGGACAATCATAGTTATCACGGACATTCATCCGGCTCGGAAATGGGATTTTTGCTGGGAGGTATGCTGCTGGCAATTGTTCTTTTTCTTTTATTTTATTTTATTTAATGTGTGAACGGACTTGTAACAAAGAGGTGAATCAGAAATAGTTATGGATAATACTTGGAAACCATTGGAAGGTAATCCCTTATCAAGAATTTTCTTAATAGAATTCGGGGTTTTGATATTGTTTATCCTGCTCTCTTTTCTGGTTTTTGGTTTTGGTTATGGAGAGCAAAGTCAGGGAAGACAGCAAATTTCCTATCCGGGGGTAATAAATTTAGGAAGATAAACCTTAAAATTTTTCCTTGACAAGCACCATTGTAGGTGAAATACTTGATTTGTGGAAGAAAACAATCAAAACACGAATATATCAAACAATCCGCCAGTTCAAACTTCGCCAACCGAACAAATACCTGCAAGTCCCCCTCCACCGACTAAACCCAAATTTAAACTCCCGATTTTAATTTCGATTATTGTGTTTTTAATAGTAATTGGAATAGCTTCTTTATATTTTCTTGTTTTGAACAAAACCGAACAAAAAGCCTGCACGCAGGAGGTAAAAATTTGCCCTGATGGTTCGGCGGTTGGCCGAACCGGACCAAATTGTGAATTTGCCCCCTGCCCTCCGGGCCAGAGGCCCTCTGGGCCGGTGGCCCCCGATCCCACCGCCACCTGGAAAACCTTTGAAAATAATTATGGTAGCTTTTCATTGAAATTACCTGAAGATATGAAGGCTATAGGAGTCGGAATAGACCCACCAAAAGCTGAAGAAGCGAATGAAGTGATTATTTGCGAGGAGTGCGATCAGTCATTTGACCCAAGCAATACTCCTTTGATCGAGCTTAGAATAACTGAACTCAAAAACACTGTCTACAAAGACACGCCCCCGCAAGAGATTGCAAAGCAAAATTATGAAAGCAATATTGCTAATAAGAATAATACAAAGTCGGTAATAAGAAACTTTCAAGAAATCACCTTCTCCGGCGAAACAGCATATACTTATACATTGAACAGCTCAGGATACAGCGGGAAATACGAAGGCTTTATAATGCCGTTAGGAACAAATAGAATTATAGAGATTGAGCGCAATGGATTTTATTATCTAATTGTATATTCCGAAAATTCTGTCTTTGACCAAATCCTCTCAGCCTTTAGATTCACTAACTAATTTTCTGGAGGTAATCTGAGGAATTCTTCAATTCGCTCTATTCTTTTTCGAAGTTCTACGTATTCACGATCAAAATATGAAATTATCACCTTTACATCTTTACGCGTTTGTGCAACATCTTTCTTAATGTCTTTAACGTCTTTTTGTGTTTGCGTCAAGCCTTTATTCAAGCCCGAAACGTCTACTTTCAAACCTGAAACATCTTTCTTCAAATCCGAAACGTCCACTTTCAAGCCTGAAACATCTGTCTTTAAATCCGAAACATCTTTCTTCAAATCCGAAACGTCCACTTTCACTTTCAAGCCTGAAACATCTGTCTTTAAATCCGAAACATCTTTCTTCAAATCCGAAACGTCCACTTTCAAGCCCGAAACATCTTTCTTCAAATCCGAAACGTCTACTTGTACGGGGTTGAATATCTTTTGTATTTGTTTTAGGTCATTTTGGCTTAACATAGATTAAAAGAATACAACAATAATTTTAATAAAACAATAACTATTTTTTTTCGAAATAATCGATTAGGATTTTTTTGGCGATGGGGCCGGCAACAGATGAGCCTTCCCCTGAATTTTCCACCAAAACCGTTATAGCTATTTCCGGTTTATAAAACGGCGCAAAAAGAGTTATCCACGCATGCGGCTTAGTTTCTTTGTCGCCAACCTCTGCTGTTCCCGTCTTACACGCAATCTTTATTTTGGTCATTTTAGCAGAGCTTGTCGCATCGTCTTCAATAAAATCCTTTCCATCAATAGGCAGTCTTTCGTTTTTAACTTTAAAATCAAACAAAGGCCATGCCACCCCTCCTGTTTCGCAGGATTGCCGCATACCCTCCCTAACTAAATCGATATATTGTTTATCTACAAGTTTTTTATTTTTTATTTTTAATTTTTTATTTTTGAAAAGATGTGGCTCATATAAAGTACCTCCATTGGCAAAAGCTGCCGTCATCATATTGATCTGCAGGGGCGAAGTCAGCAGATACCCCTGTCCAATCCCATAATTATATGTGTCTCCAAGATACCACTGCTCGCCAATCGTTTTTTCTTTCCATGAAGGAGAAGGAACTGTCCCTTGAATTTCTCCCGGAAGATCAATTCCCAATTTCTTCCCCAGTCCAAATTTATTGGCGTAAGAAGAGATGGTATCTACTCCTGTACGCTCGCCTGTTTTATAGAAAAATATATCATTTGAGCGCTTAATAGCTCGTACAACATCAAGGCTTCCTTCAGTTTTTCCATACTGCAGAAAATACCAGTTCCCAAAAGAAAAACTCCCGACACGCAAAATTCCCGTATCTTCAATAATTGTCGAAGACTTTATTGCTCCGCTTTCAAGCCCTGCAATCGCTGTTACAAGCTTAAAAGTTGATCCCGGAGGATAAGAGCCGGATATGGCACGATTCAGGAGGGGCTGTTTTTCGGAATCATTTAAAATGCTCTCCCGATATTTATATTCACCCGGAGCTTCATAGCTTTCATCATGGGTAAAAACATTGGGATCAAAAGAAGGTTTTGAATATAAGGCCAAAATCGCACCGTTTCTAGGGTCGGAAACTACCGCCGCTCCGCGCGTATAATCTGAAAAAGCATCATGAACAGCCTTTTGAATATCAAGATCTAAAGTTGTTCTAAGGTTTTCGCCTGCAGTTGGTTCTTGTTTCCCAAGCTCTCTTATGAATTTTCCTTCCGAATCCACCTCTGAAAGTTTTTTTCCATTTTTTCCATGAAGCATTTTTTCATACTCTGCCTCAAGACCAATTTTCCCGACAAAATCGGATATGCCATATTCTGAAAAACCGGGAAGGATTATCTCATCTTCTGAAACCTGTCCCAAGAAACCCAAGACATGAGCAAAAACATCTTTATATAAATATTCTCTTTGTATATCGTTTTCGACAGGCTTACCCGCGGATATAAGCTTTAAAGCCTCATCTCTTGAGAGCCTTTTGACCTTTTCTCCCTCAGGAATTTTAAATGAAGGACTATTTGCAACCAAAGGTTTGTCTCTCCGATCATATATGATTCCGCGGGGAGCGGCCAATACTTCAGTCCTTGTCCTGTTTTCATCCGAAAGATTTGAATAATAATCTCCTCTTAAAATCTGCACATAAAAAAGCCGCAAAATAATAATTGTCGAGAACAAAATCAGGAAAAGAATGGGAAAGAGGGATAATATTTCAAAAGAAATAAAATTTCCAAAGTTTTTTTTCCTGCCAATTTTTTCCGATGAAACATAATCAAAAAATGCAGGACCAATCTTTACCATAAATACATACGCTCAGAATGACAATCGCATTGGCCTATTTTTACCATAAGAGTCGGGTTTTAAGAAAATAAGAAAGAGAAAACCAAATGCTCCCGAAAATCAAAAAATATATTAGGAGATTATCGCTATATGAAGCAAAATTTGCAAAAACAAAAGAGGAAAAAAATAAAATTAAAAGATTAATTCTGAAATCCCTTACTTCAAAAACGCGCTTTATAAAAACCAAAACAATAAAGGAGCTGATGATTATAATGGGAGTTAAACCTACGGTGTTGACTTTGAGAATATCAAGAAGTATCCCTGCAACAAAGACAAGAATAAGTGTTTTTAAATCCGGGAAAAGCATGAACGATAAAATTGAAACGATAAAAAGGAAAGGAAGAGCCAAGATTGCGGTTTCAAAAAACAATGACGCAAGAATCAATAAAACTAAAATTAATCTTAAATTCATTAGACGGATAAAAGTATAAAAACCAGATTAAGTTTCGAAAATGAAACAAGAGCCTCAATTTTTGCCGTCTGGAATGGAAGGCTTTCGTTTTTGTTAACCGAATTGACGCGGCCAATAATAAAATCGGGAGGAACACCAAAGCCCTTTTCATTTATTTCTCCTTTTGTCAGAATTAATTCTCCGGGAGTTATTTTTTCATTGACATGCACACGGTCCAACAAAATGAAATCCTCCACTCCTCTTGTTACCCCGGGGACATTCCCCTCTGCTGTTTTTCCAAGAACTGAAAATTTTTCATTTAAAGGTAGTATTACTTGCGAATAAGAAGGGGAAACTTGAATTATTTTGCCAACTAGATTGTTTTGTAAAACAACCGCCATTCCCACTTTGACTCCATGTCTTTGCCCGCGATCAATAATTAAAGAGACCGGACTGGAAAATCTTCCCAGGAATCCGATCACGCGAGCCGGCAAAAGATTGAACTTTTTTGTTTCCGCCGTCTCAAATTGGCTTCTCAAAGCTTCATTGTCACCTTTCAATCTTTGAAATTCAATTAGTTTTTCAGAAAGCCTTGTGTTTTCTTCCTTAATTTTACGAAGTTCTGCTCCATCCCCCCGGCTTATAAAAACCCTCAAATCGTAAAGAAGGGCTTTTGGCGGGGAAAAAACCGTTTGCGTAACATTTGAAAGAAATTTTACTGCCGGAAAATCATTATTTAAGAAAATCAAAATTGATGCAAATAAAAAAACAGCAAGAAGGATTAGAGGCTGCTTTTTCATATGATCTATTCTAGCGCTAAGCTTTAAAAATTACAAATATGGTTAGGCTCGCCGAAATAACAAAAAGACAATGCTTTATTGCTTCGGCTTCGCGAAGATTAGGAGTCTTTTCCAATCCGTCCCCGGGGGCCAGCAGGTTTGAAGAATTATCCGCTCTCCCGTACCAAGCGCCGCGTCAACAAAATCTACTTCTTTTGCCTCAACAATTTTCTTATCATAAACAGTGTAATTATACCTTTTACCTTTAAAGAATATATAAATTTCGTCTCCCGCCTCAAGTTCTTTTAAAAGGTAAAAAACCGCGTTATAGCGCCCCACATTCCAGAAATTGTCGGCCGAGTGGGCAAAAAGATAAGTTGTACCGTTTATTCCCGGGTACGCCGTGCCTTTTGCATGGGCAATTGCCGTCCGCAAGGCCTCAAGATATTCCTGCTTATTTCCCGGATCAACATTTGCTTGAATTTTTTGGCTTGCGCCGATTTTGGGAACAACAATTGAGAACTCCGCATCAGGAGGGATCAAGACTTGTTCTTTTGAGTTTGAGAGCACATCACGCAACAGACTTGGGGAGGAAGGTTTGGTTTGTTCCTGATCTTGATACTTTCGCGCCAATTTTCCAAGCTCGGTCTCTTGAGAAGCTACATCATCGGCTAAAGAATAACTTATTCCCCGGGCGCGAGAAACCCTCCATGAAGCTTCATAATACAACGCAGGCCCAAATGTCGCGATAAAAGCAAAAATAGTGAATAAGACCAGAAAATTACCCACGGTGCGCAGGATCAAATATTTTAAAACTTCTCGCCTCACAAGTTTAGTATACAGCAGAAACAAAAAACAAAACTTCTTTTTTAGTTTGTCTTAGTTTTTCTCTCGGCTAAAAAAAGAAATATAAGAATTAGAAGAAAGGCGGTCAAGGACATCAGGGGAATTGTTATGTAGCCAAAAAGCTCTATTTGTTTTGTTGTACAAGAAACCGCATCGCTGGCACAAGGCAGAGCAAGAGCCGGCGCCGTCTGAAGAATGTAATGATAAATTGCAATTATCGAACCGATTGCCGCAAGAGGAATAACATATTTTTTAACTCCCGCATCTTCCTTAATAAGAGCAACACCCAAAATAATTGGGAGCGGGAACATAAAAATCCTCTGAAACCAGCAGAGTCTGCATGGAGGAATCTGAGCAATTTCTGATAAAAAAAGGCTCCCTATTGTTGCGATTACCGAAACAAGGAATGCAAAAGTAATCGAGTTGTAAGAAATAAAATTAAAGAAAGGTTTAAGTCTTTTAATTTTTCTATTCGTTTGAAACAACGCAAACAGCAAAATGAGGAGAATGAGCAAAATTTGACCTGCTATTACTCCTGCCCCTGATAAATTCAAAATAACATCAATTGCTTCTCTTGTCATTTCCTTATCTTATTTCAATTCCTGATCTATAATCTTTTTGAAATCCTCGATTGTACGAGGATTTTCAATCTTCTTCCCGTTTAGGAAAAAGGTGGGGGTTGCATTGACGCCGTTGCTTATTCCCTCTTCCTGATTCTTTGTTATTTTTTCCTCAAGATCATTTCTATCATAATCTTTATTAAATTTTTCAAGATCAATATTAAGCGCTTCAGCATATGAAATGAATTTGTCTTTTGCTTGCCCTCCCGGCAGTTCTGACCATTCTGATTGCTTATCATAGAGCAAATCATGCATTTTAAAGAATTTCCCTTGTTGTCCCGCCGCTTCTGCTGCTTTTGCTGCGGGCGTGGCATTGGCATGAATAGAAGTTAAAGGAAAATGTTTGTATACAAATTTTATTCGGCCATCATAGGCACTAAGAATTTCTTTTATAATCGGATGGTAGGCTTTGCAAGCCGGACACTGAAAGTCCGCAAACTCAACAAGAGTGATTTTGGCATTTTGAGGTCCTTTAGCCTGCCCTAAATCTGATAAAACAGCGGGTTTTGAATTTGAGGATTTTGCAAGGAAAACGAGGAACGAAAAAAAGGCAAGAAACAAAATGGAAGAAATCCCAATGACGATCCATTTTATCGTATTTTGCCTACCTTTGTCTTTTGCCTGATCAAGCTTCTCAAGCTTTCTCATCTGTTTCATCTCTTTTTTTGTCAAAAGCCTATTCTGATCCATGAACTATATTATCTTTAATAAGAGGGGTTAAGTCAATTGTTTTTTTTGTGTTTGATCATAGGGCGGGTATTTAGTAAAATATTTAAGTTCGTTCGATCCGCCCCCGTAGCTTAACGGATAAAGCAGGCCCGTCCTAAGGGCAAGACTGGAGGTTCGATTCCTCTCGGGGGTACTATAGAAATATTAAATATCAAAAATAAAATATAAAAGATTTTGTGTTCGCAGTAATTGCCAGGGTATAGCGCGGTGGCCCCGTAAAATTTTCGGAGTGTAGTGAACCGGTATCACGCTGCGTTCGGGACGCAGAGCAACTGGGTTCGATTCCCAGCACTCCGACAGAAAATTTGTACGGGGTTCGGGACCGTGAGGTCGGCAGTTCAAATCTGCCATCCCCGACTCACAAATAATTGACACAAATAATTTTTCTTGTTAATCTATATCTGCAAAAATGGCTGTTGGAAAAAAGGTCGTAAAAAAAGTAAAGGCAAATAAAAAAATCGTTAAATCAGCGAAAAAAAGACTCATTCGAGTTCGTGGGAAAAAACAAAACAAACTACTTTCCTTTTTAATTGGTATCTTTACGGTATTGTTTATTGCTTTCTTAATCTTTCAATACGCCCGGCAGAATAATTACAAAGAAGTCTTGGGCAAACAAACGCATTCGCCGGCCGGCGAACTCAAGCAAACTTCTGAATTTAAAAATATCCGCTAGCCTCGAGCGCTTAACCCTTGACAATATTCTTGTAGTTGTGATACAAATTATCACCCATGGCAACGGAGCAAGAATCAGGGATAATTGGTAAACCCCACCCCCACGACCACGCGAATGGGGCATTGGAGAATAACGAACGGAACATTGCGGTGCGGGGTAAAAACGAGGGTTTAGATTTTCAGCAGCAATATGATCTTCTCCCTTGGATTCGAGTACCCTCATTAGAAGAAAAGGGCGCTCTGAAGAAAAGGGGAATAATTTTTCTTCCGGCAGGCACACAATCATTGGATCAGATGACCTCGGAAGATCCGGGCTATTTCAAGAGTAATACGCCAAAATATCTGATTGTCAGACCCCTGTTAATGGAGTATGTTTTACCTGCTCCAATATGGGTTGGCTTAAATCCGGAGCAGCCGGCAATCCCATGCAGTTTTAATAAATCTCAAAAGGAACAGCTTGGGATAATTCAGGATCTTTCATGGAATTTACAACAAGAGTTTCCGGATGCGCGCGCAGTAATACTACCTGCCGTAGCCCTTGCTCTGATAGACAGGGCTTATTTTGAACAGACCGGCCAGCCGCTATTTAAAAATTTTTATGCCAGAGCGCTTGATCAAGTCTCCGGGTTGAGCGCCGCGCATGTTGGTCGAGATGATCATCCTGATGCCCGGCTGAATGTTCATGAGTGGGCTACCGGCCTTGGTTTTGCCAATATTGCCGCGGCTCTCACGATAGTATTTATCCAAAAACAGGGCGCGGGGGATCAGACCATTTCGTCCGATCTCCTGTAGGCGTGGATATCCCCGGGGGTAAACCATAGGTTTTTCTCAAAATTTGCCTCCTCGATTGAACCCGAAATATGGAGTAAGTTTGAAACTCCCCGCTTCTCATCATTCGCGTAGGCCGCGGAATCTGTTGAGAAGTCGCCCCGGATTGTTCCGGCGGGGGCCGCAACGGGCATTGTTGGACCGGCCATATTTATTACATTTTCAACCGCGTGTCTTCCTTCAAGAAGTATTGCGATAACCGGCCCTGATGAAACATAATCCAAAAGCCATCCGACAACCATTTTACCTAATTCCATAGGGTTATCCGTTCCCAGTTCCTTTTTTGCGTCTTTTCCGAACTGCTCATAAGAAGCAAGCGTTTTTCCTCCCAGCCTTTTTATGGTCTCTTCTTTGTCCGTCCCGTAATGCTTGTGAAGAAGTTCGTGGCTCGGCAGGATCATTTTCATGGCGACAATTTTTAGGCCCATCCGCTCAAAACGGTGCACGATTTCGCCGACAAGCCCCCGCTTGACGCCGTCCGGTTTTATTAAAACAACGGTCTGTTCCATCTTTATAACTTTAGCAATTTTCCGTCCCCTTGTCCAGTAGATTTTTAGAGAAGTTTAAGTCTCTTATTGGCAAGGGCCGGGCCTTGACATAGAAACTAAACGAGGGGGGCTGCCTGTTGCTTGAAATAACCCACGCCCCATGCCACCAGTTTATACCGTCGAGCTCTCCCATAAGAATCTGTTTTTCGAGAAATTCCATCGACATCCATTGTTACTTTGTCTTTAGATATACGCAAAAGTTCTGAAATGCCTTCGTAATTAATCCCCATAATCATTAGCTTCAGAATATTCTCTTCTCTCCCCGTTAAGGGTTCACTTGGACCCGCTGACAAATTATGTGCGTCAATGTAACCGTTTCCAACCGAAATAGCCACAGCAAGTGCTAATTTATTTATGAATTTATCAGGAATCTCAACATAAAGTGGATGACGGACGATCCTTTGGGTGATAATTTCGGTTATCTCTTCCTTTTGACTTGACACATTGCTATATGACCTACGCACACTCTCCGCAATCCCTTGTTCATTTAATCCTTCTGCTAAATACCGAAGCACATCGAGTTGTCTTTGGGTAAAGGAAACATCAGATAACATCCCTTCATCAGGCGAGAGCCCTGGTCCTGTCGGTCCGTTCCGGGTTTCTACTGTCATTTTGGCTATTTTATAAAACGGCTTCTGAAAAAGCAATGACTTTTTCTTGCAAGGTCATTGCAAGGCCTCGCCTTGCGAGGCTATTTCTTGGTTTTTCTCTGGAATAGTCGGGGAATTTGAGGGTAAAATGTAGTGTGCTATACTTAATTTCATGAAAACCATCGAGGTTAAAAATCTTAAAAAGTTTTATCAAATTTATAAAAAGGACGCGGGGTTTTGGGGTTCGGTCAAATCCTTTGCGGTAAGGCATTATGAAGAGGTCAAGGCGGTGGATGGGATTACTTTTGAGATTGAGGAAGGGGAACTGGTTGGTTTTATCGGTCCGAACGGCGCCGGGAAAACCACAACTCTGAAATGTCTCTCCGGCCTTCTCTACCCCACAGACGGAACAGTGCAGGTCTTAGGATACGCGCCATATGAGCGTAAAACAGAATTCCTAAAACAAATTTCCCTGATCATGGGACAGAGAAACCAACTCTGGTGGGATTTACCACCGATGGAAACATTTATTTTAAATAAGGAAATTTATGAAGTTGAAGACAAAAAATTCCGGGAAACGCTTGATGAACTGGTCGAGCTTCTTGATATAAAAGACATTCTAAAGATTCCGGTGAAAAGGCTCTCCTTGGGTCAGCGGATGAAATGCGAGCTTATTTCATCTCTTTTGCACTCTCCCCGCGTATTATTTCTTGATGAACCAACCCTGGGTCTTGATGTTGTGATGCAGAAGGCGCTCCGCGAGTTTATTTCCGAATACAATAAGCGATATCACGCTACGATTCTTTTAACCAGCCACTATATGAGAGATGTTGAGGCGCTGTGCGAAAGAGTAATAATAATTAATCACGGAAAAATTCTTTTCGATGGAAAGCTTAATGCCCTTGTTAAAAAATACGCTCCGCATAGAATCGTCCGAGTGGTGCTTGGGAAAAGGGTTGACCAAAAAGAGATCGAAAAGCTTGGGGAAATAAAAACTTTTTCATACCCTGAGGTCATACTGACTGTTCCGCATAAAAACACAGGCCAGATAACGGCAAATATTTTAAAAAGCCTCCCGGTTGAGGACTTGACCATTGAAGAGCCGGACATTGAAGATGTCATTAGAATAATATTTCAAGATGCAAAGTGACAAAGTGGCAAAGTGACACTATGAAACTATGAAGCTCTGAAATGTATAAATATTTTCTTGTTGCTAGAAATACCTGGGATGAGACGCTTGCTTACCGCCTCAACTTCGTAATGTGGAGAGTTCGAACCATTCTACAGCTTCTAACCATGTACTTTCTCTGGCTCGCGATAATTCCCCAGAGTTCAAGTTTCCTTTCCTACTCGCGCGACTTGATGTTAACTTACATCCTAGGTACTTCTCTTATCTCATCCCTTGTTTTGTCGTCCCGAACCTATGAGGTTGGAGATAACATCAACAATGGAACTCTCTCAAATTTTCTGCTTCGTCCTATCAATTTCTTCCTCTACCACTTTGCGCGCGACGCGGGCGACAAGGCAATGAATATCTTTTTTTCATTGGGCGAGCTTACGATTCTATACTTGCTTTTACGGCCACCCATATTCTTCCAGACAAATATTGAAACCCTGCTGCTCTCCCTCTTTGCCGCTCTTCTTGCCTTACTACTCTACTTTTTTATAAACTTGCTTTTGGGATTTATCGGCTTTTGGAGTCCGGAGGTTTGGGCTCCAAGGTTTATTTTTATAACAATTCTTACCTTTTTTGCAGGCGGCCTTTTTCCGCTCGACATCCTGCCAAAACCTATTTTCTCAATCATCGAGCTCCTGCCGTTCACCTATCTTTTATATTTTCCGCTCAAAATTTACCTAGGGCAATTGATGTTAAGCGAGATTTTTAAAGGCTTGATGATCTCCGGATTCTGGACTGTTATATTTTACTTTATTGCCCGGCTCGTCTGGCAAAAGGGTCTTCGAATATATACGGCATACGGAAGATAAACAAAATTTGAAAATTAAAAAAGCTATGTCTGCAATAAAAAAATACTTTCGGATCTGGTGGCTTCTCTCAACAAGAAGCGCTCAAGTCGCGTTTGTTTCCCGCTTTGGGGCGATAGGATTTCTCTTGGGAAAGCTAATCCGATTCGTCTTTTTCCTTTTTTTTCTTTTTATTTTGATCGGCCAAACTCAGGCAATTGCCGGATACAACCTTTGGCAGATAATCTTCTTCTACGCGACTTTTAATTTGTTAGATACTCTTGTCCAGTTTTTTCTGCGCGAAGTCTACAGGTTTCGCTGGTATGTAGTCTCGGGCGATTTTGATTTTTTCTTAGTCAAGCCCTACTCTCCGCTTTTTCGTTCTCTCTTTGGCGGCGCGGATCCGCTGGATATTCCGATGATAGCCCTTTCCATTGTTTTTGTTGTTTTTTCGGGAATTATGATGGGCGGGATTTCTCTCTTTGGCGTAGCCTTCTACATATTGCTACTTGCGAATTCAATGCTTCTTGCGCTCTCTTTTCATATTTTTGTTCTGGCGGTGGGAGTGCTGACAACAGAGGTTGATAATACCATCTGGTTATATCGCGATCTAACTCAAATGGGTCGAGTTCCGGTCGATATTTATTTGCAACCTTTGCGAGCGATTTTAACCTTTGCCATTCCCGTGGGAATAATGATCACTTTCCCGGCAAAAGCTTTAATGGGACTTCTCTCTTTCCAAGGCATAATAATCTCTATTGCCGTTGCGCTTCTTTTTTTCCGGCTGTCGATTTCCTTTTGGCGCTTCTCCCTCACCCGCTACGCAAGTGCAAGCAGTTAAGTTTAAATCACCTTTACCCTATTTGTGTGGCCGAAGAGTTCTTCATCCAGAAAGTGGAGCTCCAGCGGCTCTATAACATAAACCTCATGGTCTGAAGCGTATTTTTTTGCCCAGGGATGCCTTTTTTCATAGATCTTGTAATATTTCTCCTTCTCTTCTCCTTCTGCCATTCGAGCTTTCCCGGTCATCTGAATTCCTCGAATCACCTTATCTTTCATCCAGAGGTGATTGATAGCAAGGGAAACATAAGGATTTTTGGCAATGTGCTGTGAATGTATGCGGTCGGGCCGGGAATAAAATATTATTTCATGGAGAGGCGTATATGCGTAAAAAAGAGTCGCGGACCATGGCATATTTTCATTTGCCGTTGCCAAACTCATCAGCCTGTTTTGGGAAAAATACTCAAGAACTTTGTCTTTTAAATCCTTCTGCTTTACCATAAACAGATTTTCTCACATCTATTTTTAATAATCAAAAAACCACTTCGAATTCCGAAATAATACAACCTATAATATCTAGTCTATTAATCACATGGAGTTTCTCCTTGACTAAAGTTTTACTTCCCTTCGATCCTTTCTCTTTTCCACTGAAGATTATCGAGGGCGTTGAGTCTCTAACAGAATAAAAACCTTCCAGCGGTGTTTTATCCCTCGTCTCAAATTTTTCCTGCAAAGCCTTGAGCTGTTCTCGTACAGGAAATAAAGGATCATCGATACCGGCAATTACCGAAAACATAATCCCTTTTTCTCGCAAATCCTGTATTAATTCTTTAATATCAAAAGAGGTCATTGTATCCAACTCTTTTAAAACCTTCATTGGATTTTCTGCAATATAACGGGCAACTCTTAATCCCGAAGCAAGCGCCGCGTTGGGGTCGGTTGAAAGCCAAGGTCCTGTTTCATAAGGCTTAAAAAACGGTTAATTAAACCTATTTTTGAACCTTTCCCGCTAAGCCCCGCGGGTTTGTCCAGCGTAATATTACGAAACATTGATGGTTCAATCATTGCGGCAATTAAAGCATTAATTGCTCCTTCCGAATGCGCAATTACATCCGCCCTCCTGATGCCTTTTGCATGTAAAACATCAAGCAATAGCTTTGCTTTCTGCAATTCAACCTGCGGAAAACCGGAGTCTTCCGCTTTTGACACTCGCCAAGGATATCTTACCGACAGTACTCTTCTCCCCTCACCTGACATCAATTTTATTGAGTCTTTATATGCGGAAGGATCTTCGCTCCATCCGGGAGCAAGCATAATTGGGGTTGAATCCGAAAATCTTTCAGGAAGAATATCTATGACTTTTACTTTTCCTTCAGGAAATTCATATTCCGAGGGATTTCTGAACGCAAAGTCATGATGAAATCTGTCTTCTTCTGACATCCCCAAATTATACACTATATTAGGAGTTTTTGAAGCGGTCGTAGTCTTTGTAGTCCCCAATTATGGCAAGATAACTATGCCAGTTTGGCCCGGTGGGTCAGAATATTTGCCCAAGTAAGTGCTTCCTCTGCCCAACCTTCATTAAAATTCTTGCTGTTTTTTAGAGTTTCGAATTTTTGTTTAAAGAACACGAGGGTTGGTTTAAATCTTCTCTTAAATTGGGATTGCTCGAGTTCTCTTAAATGATCTTCGGTCTCAGCAAGAAACATATTTATTCGAGCGTGCTTCCCTTCCATTGCAAATCGAGCCAAGCGTCCCATATTAACCGCAATGTGTAAAACTAAATCTTTTGGAACCATTTTAGCAGGCATGTCTAAATTATAACACGGCCCTAGGCGAGAAGTTTTCTGAAGCGACTCTCGCCAGAGAGATTGCTGATTATTCCCAAGTAATGGTATAATGTGAGTATGCCAGAACAGAGCGAAGCGACCACTTTACCCAATATTGCTCGGAATCAATCAACAGGTGAAAAACATCCTTTGGCTGACCAATCTCAACTTGACAGAGTTTCGCATCTTATGGAAGGCGTTCAAGACATGGTTCCGCTTGCAATTTATTTAAAAGACATTGCAGGCAAACCTAGAGGCACTGAGGGCGGTAACAAAGATCTAAATTCCCATTTTGAAGAATTCATAGTAAAAGAAGGCGGAGAAATAAAAGTTACGAATCTTGCGGAGCTTCAGGAAAAACTTGCAGCAGTAGGCGTTTCGGATTTGGAAATTCTAGGAGTTGAATCAGTTGGAAATGCAAATCAGAAAGTGTCAGCAGTTGTTCAGGGTGTAAATCGCAATAAGGGCAATGCTTGCCTTTTTGAGGTTACCGGCTAAACGATTTACTCTTGTTGATTTTTCCTGTTCTTTTGCCAAAAGATTTAATGATTTTTTTAAACCGGACAGCAAATGTATGACGTTGAGGGAGCAGGGTCAAGAGTTGAAGCAAATCTTAAAAGAATAGTAGGAGAAGAAGCGGGAAAACGCCTACTTGATATTAAAAGGATAGTTTATCTTGGTGCTCCTCGAGTCAATACGAGTTTTGTTACGTCAAGAAGCGCATTGTTTGGAGTAGAAGTTGATTATGATAATTTTATTCAATCGAATAAGGTAATTACTGAGGAAGAAGCGCAAAGAAGGAAAGAACAACTCGACCACGAAGGACTGATGGGTGTAATTCTTGATATGAACGTTGATCAATACGTAAACTACAAAAGAGACTCATCTATTTCTCGTGACATGGCAGCAGATTCAGGTACAGATACTGTCGTTATAGATTTTTTGGCGAACCGACTAGAGGATTATAAAGCAACTACGGAGCGCAGGTCTCGTCAAGCAACAAACCTTGGATATGCAGTGAAATTTATGGGCGAAGGCATGAGCAAGAAAGATGCGGTAAAAAAGGCCTTAGATACCACCAGAAACAAAACTTAGGTGAGGAGTTTTTGGAAGGGGCTGTATACTTAACTTTACTTTGACAAAGAAAGCAGGATTGCTCCAGTAAACAAGACGAAAGAACCAATAATGATTTTTATTACATTGCTCTGTCCTTTTATTTCATGAAAATAAAGAAGGCCCCATAGTACCGATACAAATAATGCCATTTGCGTAAGGGGAAATCCAATTGCTATACCCAATATTGCAACTGAGAAAAAACTTGCTACATTAGCTACGTTCCACAATATCCCAGCACATCGGAAATAAAAACAGAAGTGGTTCAGTATTTGCCAATTTGAATGGCACTATGTATGAGCCGAATAAAACACCGGCAAAGGAAGCGAGAACAATCCCTTTCCTACTCAAGCTTCCTTTTTGGTTATCTATACGGGAAACCCATATCACTCCAACCGCTAATAGTGTGACACCTAAAATTGCAAGGAGCATAGAGCTTACTGATTCCCTGAAGAAGACTAACCCCCAAAGGAACGACACCATGATAGCACCAGCCATCCAGATGGGAACAGCGATAGAAAGCCTAGAATACTTAATGGCATACACCGACAATAAGTTCCCAAGGGCCCAAAAAAAACCTGATAATAATCCCAGCCAGGAGAATGTTAGATTTTGAGTGATTAAAGAGAAAACTGAACCAGATATAAATATAGACACACACATTACTGTATGATAGTAGACTGCATCGTACTTACCTACTCTCTTCATGGGAACGAGATATGATCCCCATCCAAGCATAGAGATAATAGCGGCGAGATATCCAACAACTATTGGCATATAATCTTTATATCACAATCTAGTAATTTATGGGCAATATCTACTTTTCATGGTATAATATTTGCTCTATAATATGGTTACTAAAGAAATGACAGTAAAAGAAAACGAACCACTAAGAGGGACCAGTATTGTGTTTGACTGGGGAAATACTCTTGTTCTTGATCCCTTTGATGATCTTTCTCCTAGGATTAGTGAGCAGGCAAGTGAGATGAGTAAGGAGTTGAACTTTGATCTAGACACAGAGTCTTTTCTTTCGCAATGGGCAAAGGCAAACGCAGAGATGATAATTCAATTTTCTTCACATTTTTCTCAAGAAGAACCATTTATACAAGAAGGACTGCGACAGGCTGGTGTACCAGCTCCTATCCGTGCACTGCTTGCTCCACGAATTTTAGTTACCTATAGAAACGCTTTTAAAGAATTGCTTGAACAGGATCCGAGAAGAGAGGAATTGGAAGAGGTGCTTACCGAACTCAAAAGAAGGGGTAAGCATCTTGGGGTTATTTCAAACGATCGCAGCTTTACTCCTCAGTCGACTTTAACTTGGCTTGGAGTCGCGGACCTTTTCGATCATTTCTTAACATCCGAAGAAATAGGACTTGAAAAACCCGATCCAAGAGTTTTTGATGTAGCATCAAAGCGATTTGGAAAACCAATTTCCGATATAATTTACGTAGGCGATGATCCGATTCGTGACGTCCAATGCGCTCATCAGGCAGGAGCAAAAGCTGTACTCTATGTGCCTCCGGAACAATATAGGTCGACTAAAAGTTGGCGAGATTACTCACAATCCCCCGACAAAGAAGATCGTCGCGTTGAAAAATTTTCCGACCTATTAAAGGTAATTTCGTAGTTTATAATCAGGCTAAAAGCTTCTGGAAGCGGTCGTGGTCTTCGTAATCTCCAATTATTGCAAGATTGAGAGGCAAGGTTAAAAATTTCTTGGCCATTCTTTTGACATCTGAGATTTTGACTGCTTCAATTTTTGCAATTATTTCCGAGGGATTCTCAAGCTTTTTCTCAAGAATCCAATCTGATCCGTAAAAAACAGCCACAGACTTTGTATCTTCAAGATCGAGCACAAAATGCCCTTTTAAAAATTCCTTTGCTTTTTTAACTTCCTCCTCTGTGATTTCATTATCCGAAATCATTTTTTTATACTCTGCCCCCACAACGCTTATTGCCTCATCAATCCTCGCGGGATCCGAACCTACAAAGGTAGTCAGGTGTCCGCAGTCCATGTAATTCTCGGAACCGGTGCGAACATAATATGCAAGGCCTCTTTTTTCGCGAACTTCATGAAAAAGGCGGGACGACATACCCCCTCCTAAAATTGATGACAAGACAGTCAAGGGATACCGTTCTTTTTCCTCCGGCAGCCCTACTGTCCGCACGCCCAGTGCAAAATGCGCCTTGACCTTCGATTACGGATTTATGGCCTTCAGTTGTAAATGTCGGATGGAGAGAAAAATACTTCTCAACAAGACCTAATGTTTTGTTTACTTCTACTTTTCCCGCAATTACAATAACCATATTTGAAGCAGAATAAAGCCTCCTCATGTATAAAAGGAAATCTTCCCGGGCAATTGATCGGATCACTTCTTTTCTCCCTGCAATGTCCCAGCCCATTGGAGTATCCCCATACAAAAGCGATTCATAAACATCGGCTATCTTTCTTGGGGGGGTATCCTCATACAGGTTTATTTCCTCAATTATTACTCCCCTCTCCTTGTCAATTTCTTTGGGATCAAGCAACAAATTCGCGAGCATGTCGGATAAAATATCAAGAGATAATTCAACCCTGTGGGCTGCCGATTTTATATAGTAGCCGGTGTATTCCTTTCCTGTGAATGCGTTCGACTCCGCGCCCGCGCCGTCTATTAATGTGGCAATTTCAATCGCGGTCGGGCGGTTTTTCGTGCCTTTAAACGCCATATGTTCAAGAAAGTGCGAGATTCCATTGTTGTCACGAGTTTCATAGCGGGATCCTGCGCCAACCATAACCATGGTTGTCGCAGACTCAACCTCGGTGATAGGCACAATTACAATATTCAAACCATTTTTGAGTGTGGATTGATGATAATTCATGGAAAAGAAAATGGCTAAATAGTTAAATGGCTGCACAGTTTTAAACTATGCAACCAGCAGGCCTATTCTAACTATTCTGTAGCTTTATTATCTCACATGCGCTCCACTGTTTCAATCCCAAGAAGATCGATTTAGATAGTAGAATTAGAATAGCTATTAAACATTAGGCTCGTTATATATAATATCTATCTTTACTCATGAAAACATTAACATGAAAGAAACTGGTACAAAATATCGCGGCCGCGGAAAAGTTTACCAATATAAAATCACGCGATGATAAGCTTAAATCGCAAAATATTGTCTGTAGGCTTCGTCATTCTCAATTTTTGACGTAACTAACATAGTAACATCACTATCTAATCCATAAAATGCTCGCAAAAATCTAATCTCTTTTTCACACGGAAAAGGCAAAATATAAACGCTGCCCTGGAGTTTCAGAAAACCAAGCCTCTTAAGGGTGTTTCTTAAGATGTCGCGAATATCTTTACTTTTTTCTGAAACGTCATAAATTACTATTCTCCATTTCCCATCCCATTTGTCGGGTTTTTCAATATCAAAATCTCCAATTGCATATTTTATCACTCTGGTTTTCCCTTTTTCGGTAAGTTCTACTACTTGTTCATCGGGAGTTTCTTTCACAACTACCATCCTCTGCTTCTCTAACCTTTTTAATGTTCTCTTAAGACTTGTCAAATTATAATATTTGGAATATTTCTCAAGCTCTCGCCAGGAAGGATTGTTCTCGTCATGAAATTTATATGCGTATGAAAGCTTTGGGGCAAAAATCATTCCCGCAAAAAGCAATCCTTTCCCTACCATTGCAAGTACTTCCCTGGTTTTTGCATTTCGTTTTTCTCGCGCTTCCTCAGTGTATCTTTTCACCAACTGAGAACATAATTCTTGGAATTGATCAATAGAGTTCTGTTTAGATGAAGCTTCATCCATAAATGTATTTTATTTACCCTGCACCACAATGACCCATTCGCGCGAGCGTTTGGTGCGGGGCTTACTACTGTCCAAATTTATAGCACATGATATTGGGTTTGTCAAAAATTCAGCGGCCGCGGAAAAATTGACCATTTTTGAATTTTGACAACTAATTTGTGATATCTGGGTAGGCCTCAAGGTTAATATTTCATCGAAGCTTTGGGGCGATGTAAGTGGACTTCTCTGTGCTTCGACCACGCATGGATTCCATTACATCTTCTCAACTGTTTCAATTCCAGGAAGATTGAGGCTGTTTTTGAGGACTTATGAAAGCCATGCTACGGCTATCGTAAGCTTACATAAAACTTCCGGTGGTATTTTTTTTACTTTACTTCCACCTTCAAAATGGTTTTCTAACATAGTCAATTGGTCTGGTGTTAGCAATCTACGTCTTAAAACTTCACTCTTTAAATTTTTCTCTTTGATAATTTGCCAAAATTCTGAATATTTCCCCCCAATCCCTATATCTACTCGGGGAGCATCAGGGCGCTTTTCCGCTTTTCTTTTTCTTACACTAGCTAGGAAAGCATCTGGGCTTGAGGGATAACCAACTGCGGCGAGAGTGATAATATGAGGATCTATGTCAGGATATTTTGCTGTAAGGTCTTAGATATTTTCCTTAACCCTTCTAAGGAAATCTTCAGGATCGGAAGAATTGTGCACTACGGCGTGTTTGATAATACGAACGCCCATGTCAGGATATTTTTGAGAAAGGGAAATTAATATATTGGGATTGTGGTGGTAGGCAAGTTTTGCAAGACGCAGGGCTGTACCAGGATCAACATTAAGCCTTTCACATACTCTTAGAGTTCTGTAGAAATCAAATGTGTATGAAGTTATTAAATCTTGAATATAGTCATAATCTTCAAGGTTTGCCTTGGCAGCGGATAAAATTTCCTTTTTTGATAACCTATATTCCTGTGTAACTGTCATTGAAAGCCCATCCCAATAGGCTTCTTTTATTGCAATCCGCCAGTCCCCGATTGACTTAGTCTTGTTATTCAAATCGTTGTCGAGATCCTCTCCGTTGGCTTTTGAGAAGTAATCAGAAAGAGAATCTACCTTTTTCTCAATCCATTGAGCGTGAAGATTTTCCATTATACCGGCTGTAAGCTCTACGCGATCTTGTATCATTTGAAGTTTGCGGCCTCTTCCTCCAGCAAGTGCGATATCGGAAGAAGCTGTTTTTCGTTCTCGACGCGTGCGAACCGCCTCAGCAACATCTGAGGGTGCGTAAGAATGAATATCAATAGTTTGTGATTCAACTCGTGGCATATTTAAAGAAGGATTATATCAGCATTATAGGATATTGACAATCCTCTTCTCCTCTTGTTACATTCTCTCGACTGTTTCAATTCCAAGAAGATTGAGGCCGTTTTTGAGAGTGTGCCCCACCGCGCGAGTCAATTCTAGACGAAGCTCGTTTCCGGCAATTCTATGCTTTTGATAAAAGAGATTAAATCTTTGGGAAAGCTCGAACAAATAAGAAACAACTGAATTTGGAGAAAGCTTACTTTGCGCATTTTCTACAATTTGAGGAAAATGCACTAATTGCCTTAAAACCGCCAATTCCTCCAAATTTAAAGCACTTTCTGTATCTTTCCCTTGATTCATGATTCTTGATTCATGATTCTTTTCGATCACACTTTTTGTACGAACATAAGTATATTGAAGATATGGCCCCGACTCCCCCGTCAAAGAAATTGATTCATCAAAGTTAAATTCAATGTCGCGGCCAATCACGCTTTTTAAAAAGGCAAATTTTATTGCACCCAATCCTACTTTTTCAGAAATCTTATCGTTCATTTCAGGATAGTCTTTTCTAATTCTTGAAACTGCCTCGTCCATTAGCCACTCGCCTGTAATTACCTCTCCTGTTCTTGAAGACATTTTTCCACCGGGGAGTTTTACTATTCCGTGAGAGATATGGGTGGTTTTTGAAGCAAGCTCGGGGTTAATCTTCTCGAGCGCTTTCAAAACGACTTTAAAATATTCAACTTGCTCTTGGGCGGTTATAATAATGGAACGATCATAAGGAAAATCTTTATATTTTGTTGGTACAAGTCCCAAATCTTTTGCTTCATATGTAGGAAGGCCAAGTGAATTTATGAAAACGCGGTTATGCAGTTCATACTTTTCACCTGGGAAAATTATTGCACCATCACTTTCCTCAAATATATCCTTTTTCAAAAATTCACGAACCAGTTCTGCTCCAACTCTTCCTACTTCGCTTTCAAAATAAAAGCGCTTGAAGCCGGTCCCAAGTCTCTGGTATATAGAATCAAAGTACTCAAGGCTCCATTCTCTTCCCTTTTTGTATAATTCTCGAATCGAACTATCTTGCTCATAAATTTTTTTATTTAATTCGTTAATCTCTTTTTTTGCATTTTCATTCGATTCATAGTCCTTCGAACCTTGCGCATA
>Ga0075621_118_pt1 | contig 16104 bp, 9 predicted proteins | sample RifGroA1_FD_68375 | JGI IMG/M metagenome (GOLD analysis project Ga0075621, IMG submission 68375) | Microgenomates (Levybacteria) bacterium GW2011_GWA1_39_11
TGTTAATATTTCCAATTCCTGTTTTAAATTAACTAAATCTAAAAGCGTGCGGCCTTTTTCAAACTCCACTAAAAAATCAAAATCACTTTAAATTTGCGTTTGTTCTTTTAGGGAGAAATGAAGAAGATATTTCTCAAGCCGAGACTGACCAACAGTTGGCGTCTGTGGAATCATTATTAGACTATGCTGAGGCTTTGCCAGATTCTATGAGGAACTATTCTTATCTAGACTATCATTATCGCTCTCAGGATATAAACCAACAGTACCAGTATTTACATTAACTCCAGCAGGAGCCACATCCCCACCGCCACCGATTCTTAAAACATTTCCAGAACTTAAGCCGATAAGTTGAATATTTAAGGTATTTGCCTCATTGCGGACATTAACACCAGTATCCGTTGGGAGTCTTAATGATCCACCTGTTGCCGGGTTGGTACCAACAACAAGTGCAGTAGCGGCGTGTGCAAGTCCATTAACGTCCAGTAAGTATCCTGGCCCCGTCGTCCCGATGCCGACGTTGCCAGTGCCATTTGGATTAATTAATACATTTCCTGTTGTATTGTAAGTTGAGGAGTTGCCGATTGTTAATGCCATTCTGTTTTGTGTCGCAAGGGTACCGTCTGCTGTCAAGTATGCTGAAGTTCCGCTTAGACCTGACGATACGGAAGCAACAGGAGTGCCTGTTCCAGACATATTCAATACTGCAAACTTTGCAGAGGCGGTAGAAGTTCCTCCGATCAAAAGATCAACCGTACTGATTTTGGGATACAATGCGCCGTTTGTTTGATCCCAATAGCCGGTAGTGGACGTGCTCATGCAATCCGTATCATCAAAACAAAGATTACCGGTTAGGTATATGTTTTGCCATGATTTAGTAGTTGAGCCAAGATCATAGGTGGCATCTGAGGCCGGCAGAAGATCTCCCGTGATCTCTATGTCTCCACTCGTTGCCTCACCTATGTCAATTGCCGCCCCATTTGCCCCCGTAATATCGCCGCCTGCAAAGGTGACGTCCCCACTGTTTGAGATTGTAAACTTTGTTACACCAGAGGCGGAGGCAGAGAAGATGTCTGCTGAATTCAGCTGGTCAATGACAAGCGCCGCATTTGACCCGATCCCTGATCGAATTAAAAGAGGAAACTCGCCGGTTATCGCAGTTCCTATTGTTGTCCCTGAATCAAAGTCAGACCCAAGAATCAGGTTTCCAGTACCATTCGGGGTTATGGTAAAAGTTGCATTTGTTTGAGTGGTAATATCGGGCGTTTGTCCTCCCACCAAAGTCAAAACACCTGCATTTGAAAGGGTAAATTTAGTAGTTCCTGAGGCAGATGCTGCAATTATGTCCCCAGAATTCAGTTGGTCCACCACAAACGCGGCATTTGAGCCTATGCCCCCCGAGATTGACAATGGGGCTGGAGTGTTTGTGGATGCTCCGATATTGACACCGGTGTTAAAGTCTGAAACAAAAGTTACATCTGCTCCTGTGCTTGTCAGGGTAAGCGAACCATCAGAGGCCAATTCAAGGTCTGTATAGTTTGCGGCAGAACCGTCACTGTCATTGTAGGTGAGGCGTAATGAATCACCGGTGGCGTGATTGATCTCAAGACGGGCATCCGGAGCAGTTGTCCCGATACCGACATTGCCTGCGGAGGTGATAGAAACTAGTGGGTTTACGGCGTGAACTGCTTGATTAGCAGCCCCACGTCGTATGTTTAGGGCATCGCCCTCGAATATTATCGCCCACGGCGGTACAGTGGTTGTATCTAAAGCGTCCGTCAGAGATTGTCCGAACGAAATTCCGTAAGCGTTCAATCCTCGTCGCGAAATGTGTATTCCCGCTTCGCCGGATATTACTTCTCTTAGAACATCTCTTGAAACAGCCCCACCCGCACCACCGACAATATCCAGTTTTACTTGGGGGTTCGCCGTCCCAATCCCGACATCTCCGTCAGATTGTATAACAAATGGGGTAGTATCGCCGTCATTTGTATCGGCTACCAAGAAAGAATCACCAGAACCATCATTTACCACTTCCAAAGAGGCGTCGGGGGTTGTGTCACTGATGCCGATGTTGCCTGAGTTTCCTCGTTTGTCGATAAATAGTGCGGTTGTTGCTCCCGCGTCGCCCCCGACTGAAGTTCGGATATTAAGCGTACTGTTATTTAAAAGATCCAGTGTATTTGCTCCTGCTGTTGTCGGGACTGCGAGAGCCAAGTTTCCGGAAATAGTTGCTGTTGGATTCCCGGAATTAACATTAATAAAGGCAAACTTGGCAGAGGCGGTAGATTGACCACCAATTGAGAGATCAACAGTCGAATTATTCGGATAGAGCAAACCGCTTGATTGCCCCCAAAAGACATCTGTGGTATCTACTCCCCCGGGACAAGTTGTCCAGGATGGAGTATATCCCGCGGCCGCCCCCGATAAAAGACACTGCCCTGAAGTGCTGGTTGTTGCGGATGTTACAACTCCTGTCCCGGTAGTTCCGTACAAAACAGCGTTATTTCCTGTGATTCCGGCAAGGGTCAGATTTTGTCCGGAAGCAACAGTTACGCCTCCCTGAGCGTCTATGAGTCCATCAAACCTTGATGTCCCCGTATCCACCCAAAGAGCATAAGTATCCGCTCCTGCCACATATATACCGTAGTCTGCGGTTGCGCCTTTGGTGAGGTTCTGAACATAGATGCCATATGTGTTGGTGACGGTTCCCGCGCCTGCAGGATTATCCACCCTCAGTCCATAGTAGTTGGTAATAGTAGCCGCGCCTAAGCCGTCGGAGCGGGCTAGAAAATCAGCGGCGTGGGTAATTGTTCCTGTCGCGCCGGCAGTTATAGAAAGAGAGGCGCGGACGCTATTTAAGCCCATTACGGAATTTGTCCAATCCTGATTATTGCCCGCTCCAAGACCGGCGGAAAAGTAAGCTCCGTAAGAGGGTTGGGTTTGGGCGCCGGCGGTAGTGGTGAAGACCGGCGCAAAGAAGCCGCCGTAATAAGTTGAACCCGCACCGGCCGTTATGTTTTCCTGAGCGTTAAGAATATATATTGTGCTAACGCTTGCCCCTCCCCCAAACGCCCCGTGGCCGGAGACATCGAGAGTGCCGGTGATGTTTGTGTCCCCGCCCGAGGGGGCGATAGTGAGGTCGCCATTTGTATCGGTATTGATGTCGGTGTAGGTTGAACCGTCTGCGTAGGTTAATCGAAGCTGCGTACCGCCAGTAGAAAGCACATCCAGAGGCGCGTCTGGCCCCGTTGTCCCGATGCCCACACGGCCGCTGTTACCTCTTTTGTCTATGAAGAGGGCAGTTGTTGCTCCCGCGTCTCCCCCGACAGAAGTTCGAATGTTAAGCGTGCTGTTATTGAAGAGATCCAGTGTGTTTGCGCCTGCTGTAGTTGGCACCGCGAGAGCTAAGTTTCCGGAAATAGTTGCTGTTGGATTCCCGGAATTAACATTAATAAAGGCAAACTTGGCAGAAGCGGTTGTAGTCCCGCCTATTAAGAGGTCTAGAGTTGATGCCAGTTTTGGATAAATAGCTCCATTTGTTACATCCCAGTCATCCCCTGCCGCAGCACCACAAGAACTCCAACTTGGAGCAGAGGCACCGGAGACCAGACAGAGGTTTGAGGAAACTGTTGTTGCTCTAGATAGCTTTCCTGTAGTTTCCGCCGAATACAAAACACTGTTTGTTGAGGTAAAGTCAGAGTAGGGAAGAAGTATATCAGTATCAGAATCAGAGAGAAGCCTTAGATCTCCTGTACCACCTGCAGAAACTGTTAAATTTGCATTCCCTAATGATGTTATATCAGCTGTCTGCCCCCCAACAAAACTTGCGACTCCTGCATTTGAAAGAGTAAATCTTGTTGTTCCTGAAGATGAGGCAGTAAATATATCTCCTCCGGTTGTATTGTTGTTGACTACAAACGCGGCAACCGCGGATTCTGTTGCCAAAACCCCAAATTTATCATCCACCTCAACTCCTCCAGGAGAAATATTGCCGGTAGCAGTGGTATTTGCGAGAGGTTTTCTAACATCAACTTTTCCGATTCCGTCGGGGTCAATTATGACATTGTTACTGGTTCCCGTATTTGTTGTCAGAAGCAAAGGTTGACCGGAAATCTTGAATTGCCCACCTGTTGCTTGGAATGTGGGAGCTGTTGCTCCATCCATAGTAAGGTTTCCGCTTGAATCAAGCGCAAGAATAGTATTTACGTTATCTGTGACTGCCGCATCGGTTATGGGAAGCATTCCCTGAAGACTCTCGGAATTAGCAGCATACGCAACGGTTGCTAATCTTTGTCTGGGGGTGAGCTCCGCCGTGTTTTCGACTGAAATACCAAGATAGAGCGCAGAGTTATCGGTAAATACGCTTGAGGGGATCGCGCATCTTGTCTGCTGCACTGTCAGGGGCTGGCCGGTACAGGTTGAACCGTTTCCTAAAAGTTCCGAAAATATTCCATCCTGGTCAGGCGAAACCTCAATTACTTCCTGCCAGAGAAGATTTCCCGATCCCGTGGTTGATGAATCGTCATATACTTGAAACCTGAGATCTGTTGCCGTAGTTATCGGGTTATCATTTTGGTCAGTTAATCTTCCTTGAAAAGAAAGGATTCGAGGCGGCGCAACAGGGGCCGCCAATGCCTGTTTGTCCTGGGTTTCAGAGAATAGAGCGGTATAAATTAGGAATCCGATAAGTGAGGCATAAATAACCAATATCGCAAAATGAAAATAATGCGTAAATGCATAACTATGATACCTTTTGTACCAGTTGGGTCTTGTATAGCGGGCATGGTGGAAAAGTTTTTTATGCCAGGCCTTATTTGCCAAAGAAATCTGTTGAGGAGCATAGGCTACCTTTGGGATATTTCCTATCGGAAAAGTTCGTCGTTTGTCGTTCGTCGTTCGTCGAAATGCGAACTTCGAAACGCGATTTGCCAATCTAAAGTTGCGGATTGCCCTTGCTATTTTTGAAGACAGGCGATCTTCCAAAAGTTCATAGGGTACAAACATTTTTTGAAGAAGGCGGAGGGGAGGGAATTTGGAATATTGATTATTTATTATTGGTTGTTGATTGTCTTCAGTTTCTTTTAGGTCATCCAGATTTAGCCCTGTTTGTGCTCGCAAGCCTCGCAAGGTCTCACCTTGCGAGGCTACGAAAGGAAGATCTTTGATTAGGTTTTGGGCAACTGCGAACTGTAAATATTTTCTGATCGAAGATAATTTTCTATTGACGCTCTTGGGGGAAAGTTCCAAAACAGAAGTAAGTCTTTCTTTATAGTCTTCAATAAGCTCCTGGTTTATCAGCGATATACCCTGTCCTTGCAAGGCCTCACCCCTCGAGGCTAAAACGGTGATTTCGATCCATTTTGTGAAAGCAAGAATATCAACCGTGTAATTTTTGATTGTTAATTTTGCCGCGCCATAGACATAGAGGTAGTCGCGAAACTCTTTAAGGTGCCAGGGATCCTGCTTAGTATTTAGTATTTCGTATTTAGTATTTAGTATTTCGAATGGGTCGGCATCAATTAATTTTTCTTCGACCAGAAATTTGGCGAACTTACGCAGGGCGGAGAGATAGCGCTCCAGGGAACGACTCGAGTATTCTGTATTTAGTATTTCGTATTCAGTATCATTTTTGTTCTGTATTGTTGCGCCTTTGGTTTTCTCAAATAGTTCAATTACATCAACAGTTAAATCAGTGGCTACAAATAATCTGCTAAACTGTGTCTCAAACCAAGTGAGGAATTTCCTTATATCGGACAGGTAGTTCTTAGCGGTGATTTTAGATACCCCTTTGGAAGATAAATAATTCCTGAATTGTTCTAATAAGGGCAGGTACATATTGTATTTTGTATTTAGTATTTTGTATCTAGGGAATTGGAATTCTTAATAGATCGAATTAGACCATTTATGAGTTTATGGACAACAATTGTTTGTTCTGCAATTATCTTGAATTCTGCCTGATCTAAATACTTGATGTCTTTTGATACAAGAAGGAGATTTTGTACCTCTGTGAGTGAGCCTTTTGAGATGTAATAGAATTGAATTTTTTCTTTTTTGCTTTGTCTCGAAAAACCTTCAGCAATGTTTGAGCTTATGGATATGACTGCTCTTCTTATTTGGTCGATTAACGAATAGGCGTTTTTTGGAAATTTTGCACTAGACCTATAAACTAGCAAGACTAGCTTGTGAGCCTCCTGCCAAGCTCTAAGATTTATAAAGCTTTTTATCTTTTCACTCGGCATATTTGCTTTTCACATACCAGATACAAGCTACCAAATACTAAATACTTTATTGCCGCTTGCGGGAATAGGGTTAGGCACGAGATTATACGGATTATACGGTTTATATTGCTCATATCTTCTAGCGTAAAGTATATATGTAGCTTTTGTCAATAACCTAGAGTATTTTCGCAAGGATCAGTTGATATTCTTTGATATCTTAAACGGAGCGAAATACTGGCGTGAAACCCAGCTTCAGAAAAATAAAATATACTTTTCATAGAGTTTATTAAAATTAATTTATGCTCAAGATACATATCTATAAGTATCATAATATATCAGTTTTACAGTTTTTGCTGATGTTATTTTTTGATATGGTTTATTATTTCCGAAGGTAAAAAATATTAATTATTAGACCTTACGAAAAACTATATGATTCATTTAAGAGTTTTGTAAGAACTTAGTAAGTAAAAGCAAAGCCCAATGTTGGCACTTAGTCCCTTTAGGTGACACCATTTAAACATAGGCGTTTTCTCCTTATATAACAGCAATTTCTAAAATTCCTTTCGATAACAGTACCAATCCGAATGTCTGGTATCTGACCAGTTAGCCTTAAGAGGTTGAGTTTAGGTGGTATATGTTAATAAGTTTTTACTAGAGGGTAGTTGGATATTTATTATTTTGGACTCCAAAAAAATAATCTACAATCTACAATAAATAATCAATAGTTTTAGAGTCTTTTTCTCACGCGGAGATATATTCCCAGGAGGATGAAGGCAAAGAAGGAAATTGCAAAGATGATATAGAGCGGAAGAGCAACGAATGTGAGGGAAGTTTCAAAATTAGGGCCGTTCTCGGAAAGCTTGACAAATGCTTTTGCGGTATATATTCCCAACAGGAATTTTTCAGGCCAAAGCAAAGTCTGACTGGTTTGCGCGCTTGAGGTAGCCTGATTGGTATCTCTCATGTATCTTTCTGAATTTGAGAGAATATATTGCGGTAATATTTCAAGTTTTCCGGCATCTTTCCCAAACATGTTTTTGATCATAATTCTTCCCCTGGGGACAATAAAGTGCTCGCTATTATTTCTTAGCAATAAAGTAAAAGGTACCGGCCCGCTTCCTAAAAAGAAAGGGCTTGAAAACTTAACAATTTCGCCTCGTGTTTCGCCCTTTTTGCCTACCGACAGAATTACATTTGTTCCGATGCCTCCGGGAAGGATGCTTTGAGAAAAAGATCCCAAACTTTCCGCTTGAGAAATAAAGATAATAGAGAAATAATAATCCCCGATCGGCGCTCCGGGTTCTATGCTTATCTTCATTTTGAGCTCTTTAGTCTCGAAAGGTCCGAGGCTGATTTTACTAACTTGTCTTTCTCCTTCATAAATTCCTATCTTTTGGAGAATTAAGGGATCGGGTCCCTCAATTTTATTTTCGGCAAGATATTCTATTTGCCCGTTTTTCTGGTCTGACGGCCTAAAAGATCTGAATACAATATTCAAATCCCGTGAGTTGTCGTTCAGATTGTGAACGCTGATTATTGATTCTATTTTTGCCGGGGGGTCGGCATTAATCTCAAGAATTGGAGGAAGGATTCCAACGGAAAATTGACCCTCTTGAGCATAAGCTCTCTGTATTGCTCCGCTCACAAGTAGACAGAAAATAATTAAACCAATTTTTTTCATGTTCGTAGTATCTAGTATCTAGTATCTATGTCCTGTTTTTCAAGTGCTGAAATACTAAATACTAAATACTAAATACTGATTTGAAACTGTGCGGTAATAAAAAGGAATTTAAAAATTGACTTTTCACGGCAGAGAAGATCAAAGAAACTTGAAAATTTCTAGAACAGTGTGGATATCCTAATCAATAATTTACTAACTATATCAAACTATAAAGGTAAAAAAAATATTTAAAGTAGCAATTAGGAGAGGAAATACCATTAATTGGTCAAATCGTTTTAGATTGGTAAATCAATCTATTTTGATTTCCTGTTTGGCTAGCCATCTCCGAGCAAAACAAATGTACAAAAGTAAGTTTTCGAAATTAGACCATTTAAGGCCATTTGCTTTCGTGAAAATGTGGATAAAAAGGGGAAATTAATACTGCAAATACTACAAATATTTTAATGAAATAATTGAATTATTGGTATTTATTGGTAGTATTGGTACTGTATTTGTAGTATTAAATCGTGGGTGTTGCGATATACATAATTACATTTTGATATGATCCCGCCGGTTGAGTTGCCGAGATGTTAACTTTGTAAGTTATTTGAGTTTCTTGATTCCTTCCGACATTTGTTCCGCTCATAACTATCTGCGCGCTTGGCGAGGCCGAGAACTGCTTGTAGTATGTGGAATCTGAGAATCCGCTAGCGCAGTCTGTGCCTGTCACATTATCACATCTATACCCAAAACCATAAGTCAGCGGACTCGTCCATGCAGCGGACACGGAATCCGTGCAAGTTCCGCCATCGCATGTTGTATTTGGAATGTCGACTCCCGTGGACAAAACTCTAAGCGGGTGATCCTCTGACGCGGTGACCTGATACCCTCCGGCCGTGCCATTTGAAACAGTCAAATTGTTGGTTCTTGTTATCGGTTCTCCGGGATTTAGCACTCCAAAATTAATTGAGGTACTTGAAATTGAAAAACTGAAGGGGATAATAGAATAAATGTATTGGAAACCTGCCTTTACTTTGTAGTTTGAGCCGGTATAAAGGCCAATGGCATTTTGGCCTGAGGTCATGGTTAAGGTTTTTCCGCCGCCCGTTGACTTCCCCGCAATTGAATTGAAATTGCCGTATTCAATTCTATATTTGTCATTTACCATCACTTGCGCCTGGCTGTCTAAAGTAAAAGTGAGTATAAATAGACCAAAAGAGATCAATGCAGCAAAGCTGCAACAATTGACAAATTTCATTTTATTCCTTTTCCGCTTCTTCACGCAACTCTTCAGCCTTTTCGGCAATATCATCAATTTCATCAATTACTTCCTCATTGTTGGTCTGTTCGCGGAGGGTTTGCGCGTCCTCAATTATTTGGCCGGTTTTATCTTTAATTTTTTTCTCAAGCATTTCCCTTTTCGCAAATTCCCTTCCAAAAAAGAAAGATACGGGTGACAGTAAAGCAAGGGAACCAAGCTTTATCAGGTTTAATAATAGATCCCCCTCTGAAAGAGACTGGGAAAAAACAAGGATCAGGCCGAGGAGCAGAACAAAAACAGTCGCCGGTTCGTACAAAAATACAATTCCAAAAAGAAGGAAGTAGAGAAGGAAAAAAAGGCCGGAATTCGAACCTCCTGTTAAAAAAACGGCCAGAAGAAGAGATGTTATTATCACAAAGACTTCGGGATTTGAGCCCATGAAAAGTTCCTCATCTTTTTTTTGCCGCTTTTTGATTATGATAAAAATCACTGAAACTAAGATCACGAAACCTAAAATTTGAGTCATGTAGGTTGATAAGGGGGTGGAGATAATAATCAAGACAAAAAGCAAAGCCAGGGTAATTGTCAGCGACTGGTTAAAGAGCCTCATGATATATAGTATACAACTGACAACTGACAACTGACAACTGACAATCGAGCCTGCTTTTGATATACTATCTTGATATGAAAGATAAAAAAGTTGAATATAATCCCAATAAAATCGAAGCACACTGGCAGAAGGTTTGGGAGAAAGAGAAAACCTTTTCCCCTGATTTGAAAGCTGCCAAAAAGCCTTTTTATAACCTCATGATGTTTCCGTATCCATCAGCAGAGGGTCTTCATGTTGGAAATATGTATGCTTTTACCGGAGCAGATATTTACGGCCGATACAAGCGGATGCAAGGCAATGATGTTTTTGAACCAATTGGCCTTGATGGGTTTGGTATCCATTCTGAGAATTATGCGCTGAGGGTAGGTCGCCATCCTCGTGAGCAGGCAGAAATATCGGAAAAAAACTTTTATAGGCAACTTCGCGCAACCGGAAATGCCTATGATTGGACGCGGACTTTGGAGACTTATGATCCGGATTATTATAGATGGACACAGTGGATTTTTGTCCAAATGTTCAAAAAAGGCCTCGCCTATCGTAAAAAAGCTCAAGTTAATTGGTGTCCGTCGTGTAAAACCGTTCTTGCGGACGAGCAAGTTATCGAAGGTAAATGCGAGCGTTGCAGTTCGATCGTCGAAAAAAAAGATCTAGAGCAATGGTTTTTTGCAATCACGAAATACGCTGATCGGCTGCTTTTGGGTTTAGACAAGATTGATTGGCCTGAGAAGATAAAAATCGCCCAAAGACTTTGGATTGGAAAAAGTGAAGGAGCAAGAATAGAGTTCGTCATTGCGAGCGGAGCGAAGCAATCTCAAAAAGAGACTGCTTCGTCGCCTTCGGCTTCTCGCAGCGACACGATTGAGGTTTTTACAACACGCCCGGATACATTGTTTGGAGCAACATTTATGGTGCTTTCACCCGAATATCCGATTGTAAGTTCGATTAAAGATAAAAAAGTACAAGATTATGTTCGAGCAGCCAAAAAGAGGACGGAGCGGGAGAGAATAGAAGAGGGCAAGGAAAAGACGGGAGTTTTTTCGGGTTTATACGCGATAAATCCGGTGAATCATGAGAAAATTCCGGTTTGGATTGCGGAGTATGTATTAATGGCCTATGGGACTGGGGCGATTATGGCCGTTCCGGCTCATGATCAGCGAGACTTTGAGTTTGCTAAAAAATATGGCCTTCCTATTAAAAAGGTAATTGTAGAGCCCAGATTCGCAGGCGTAATCGAAAGACACCCCGAAGGTGTAATAAATGTAGATGAAGGTGTAAATGGAGTGAACGAAGCTTATGAAGGAGAAGGGGTAATAATAAATTCGAGTGAATGGAATGGATTGAAAGTACCGGAAGAAATTTCGAAAGTGGTTGATTGGCTACAAGATACGGGAATTGGGAAAAGAGAGGCGCATTATCATCTTAGGGACTGGCTGATTTCACGACAAAGATATTGGGGGCCGCCCATACCCATGATTTTTTGCTCGACTTGCGAAAAAAACGGCATAGGTGAACATGAAGACACGCCTGGATGGTATAGTGTCACCGAGGATCAGCTGCCCGTGTTGTTACCGGACGTTGAGGATTGGAAACCCAAAGGAGAGGGAACATCTCCTCTTGCAAACCATCCCGAGTTCCATGAAACAAAATGTCCGAGTTGTGGCTCGAAAGCGCGAAGAGAGACTGATGTTTCAGACACCTTTTTGGACAGCGCCTGGTATTTTTTCAGATATATCTCGACAGACGATAAAACTTGCATTTGGGATCCGGAGCGCGCACGGAAGTGGCTTCCGGTGAACATGTATATTGGTGGAGCAGAGCATTCAGTGCTGCACCTTTTGTATGTTCGATTCATTACGATGGCATTTAAAGATTGGGGATTAATTTCTCATTTCGAGGAGCCTTTCCCCCGCTTTTTTGCCCATGGTCTCTTAATTAAAGAGCGCGCCAAGATGAGTAAAAGCCGCGGAAATGTTGTAGTTCCTGATGAATACATTGCAAAGTATGGCGCGGACGCCCTGCGTTTGTATCTGATGTTTTTAGGGCCATTTGATCACGGCGGAGACTTCCGTGATACAGGAATTGAGGGAATGTACAGGTTCGTAAAAAGAGTTTGGCGACTCGTAACACAAGGATTAAGTAGTAAAGATCAATTATCGAGTATCAACAATCAGGAATTGGAACGGGTTATGAATAGAGCTATTAAGGAAGTGAGTGGGGACATAGAGAATCTTCGTTATAATACAGCAATCGCTCATATTATGGAATATGTTAATGCTCTCATAGACTTTCATACGAAATACAAAATACTTGACACTAAATACTGCAAAAGTTTGCTTTTGCTTCTTGCGCCGTTTGCGCCCCATATGACGGAGGAGCTGTGGCAGCGGTTAGCGGTTAGCGGTTTGCGAATCGAAGAAACAAATCAAACCAAGCGCCAACTGCCAACTGCAAAAAGCATACACTTTGAGCCGTGGCCGCAATACGATGAGAAGTACCTGGTTGAGAAAGAGGCAACTATTGTTATTCAAGTGAACGGAAAGAGAAGAGGGGAGATCAAATATCAAATATCCCCAGCCTCGCCAAGCGAAGCGGGGCGGGCAAAAATCAAAAATCAAAAAGAGGTGGAGGCGTTGGCGCGAAAAGAAGTCGAAAAGTATGTGGAAGGTAAAGATGTAAAAAATGTGATTTATATCCCGGGCAAAATTATTAACTTTGTAGTCTAACCGCTTCACCCGTTCTGACCGCAATGCCCCACATAAACCTGTACGATCGTGGAAGTTAATGTGGGGGATGCATAACTCTCAAGCCTGCAGTAGCCAAATAACTAATTCCATAGAATTGCAAATTGAAAACTAATAGCTTATTCTAAAAACATGGAGGATTCTGTGCCCACATCATTTCAGGAAAAAATTCTCCCCCTTGTAAAAGAAAATCTTCTTATTATAGCTTTGTTTTCAGGAGGATTGATATTGTTAGGTATTGGTGTGATGCAGATGACAGGGCAGAAACAGGCGAAAATAAGATTTGAGTCAGGGACCAAAGTAGAAGGCTCTCCGGTTGCCAAAATAAAAGTGGATGTTGAGGGGGAGGTTATAAAGCCCGGCGTCTACGAATTAAGCTCGGATGCAAGAGTTCAGGATGCTTTAATTTCGGCAGGCGGTTTGACTTCAAATGCCAATAGAAAAGCCATTAATCTTGCGGCAAAACTTGCGGATGGACAAAAAATCTATGTGCCAGCCCAAGGCGAGGCAGTTATGACGAGTACCACGGGTATCAAGGGTATCACGGGTTTAGTTTCGATAAACAGCGGAACGCAGGCTGAGCTTGAGGAACTGCCGGGGATAGGGCCTGTGACAGCAGGAAAAATAATCGACAATCGGCCATATGGTTCGGTTCAGGAACTTTTAGAAAGAAAAATTGTGGGCAAAACGACATTTGAAAAGATAAAAGATTTGATCACTCTGTGATCAAATACAACTGACAACTAACCACTAACAACTGACTTTTAACTTTGTCAGTTGTCAAATGTCAGTGGCCAATTGTTTAATAAACTATGTTCCGCATTTTAATTATCCTTTCCCTTCTCCTTTCTGTTCGCGCCTTGCTTTTTTATTCCCAAGATCAAACTTTCTCAAACAATCAGGAATTGCGTCTTCCGGTAATTTTTGAAACAAAAGAAAAAATTGCCGATACCTTTAATAAGATCCTGCCAAGCGAGGAGTCTGCTTTGCTTTTGGGGATAGTTTTTGGAGACAAGGGAAATTTTGATCGCGGCTACTTTGAGGCAATCAGGAGAACGGGAGTGCTTCATGTTATTGCCGCTTCCGGCATGAATGTAACTATGGTAGCCGGTCTGATATTTGCCGTTCTGGCGTATTTAATGAAGAGAACCCACGCTCTGATCTTTGCTTCCTTTGCAATAGTTCTTTACTCGGCTCTTGCCGACTTTGAAGAATCAATAGTTCGCGCCGGAATTATGGCAATCCTGGCTTACGGGGCAGGCCTTTTCGGCCGTCAGAACACCTCCCTTTTTGCCTTATTTATAGCAATATTCCTTATGGTCTTCTTTGACCCGCGAATTCTAATAAAAGCCGGATTTCAGCTTTCTGTTGCGGCAACATTAGGTATAATTCTATTGGATCCTGTCTTTAAAAAGCTAGGCAAAAATATTTTCTTTGAAGACCTGAGAACAACTTTATCAGCCCAAATTGCTACAGTTCCAATTCTTCTTTTCTATTTCTCGACATATTCTCCAATCTCGATAATCGCTAATCTTCTTATTCTTTGGGTTGTGCCGCCGCTTATGATTCTTGGAATCCTAGCATCAGTTTTGAGTTTGATCGCAAAAGCCTTGGCCGTTCCGGTATTATGGCTTTTTATAAGAAGCTAAAAATAAAGATATAGAAGCAAATTTATGAAGAAAATACTGATTCCAATCGTGATTTCAGCCCTGGCTCTTGTCTTCCTGTTTTTTTATCAAACCGGTCAATTATCTGATAAAGTTCTCAAAGTGGTTTTCTGCGATGTGGGGCAGGGCGATGCGATTTACATTCGAACGCCCGGTTCGATTGACATATTAATTGATGGCGGACCGGATAAAAAAGTTTTAAATTGCCTTTCGGAGAACATGCCTTTATGGGACAAAGAAATAGAATTAGTATTCGCCACGCATCCTGACTCAGACCATATTAGCGGTCTCATAGAGGTTCTGCGAAATTATAGGGTTAGTTCCTTTAATACAGTTTCAGCGTCCAAAGAAACGAAGGTGTTCTCAGAGCTTTCAAATCTTATTAAGTCGGGGAAGATTCCGTATAAAGAACTGACAGCGGGTGATAAATTCAGACTTTCAGACGGAGTTTCGATAAATACTCTTTGGCCTAAATCCGGCTTTTTGTCAAATGACACAAATGATTTCTCTTTAGTACAAATTCTTAAATTTGGCAATTTTGACCTTCTTCTGACAGGGGATATTTCTTCAAAAATTTTGGATTCGCTTGATTTCTCAAACCTTTCCGTCAAAGCTTTAAAACTTGCCCATCATGGTTCAAAAACAGGGACAGACGAGACAACAATTCAAAAAATCCATCCCGAATTTGCCGCAATCTCTGCCGGAAAAAATAACTCCTACCATCACCCCCACCCCTCGGTTTTATCCCACCTAAAAAAGTATAATGTTGAGTATAAAAGGACGGATCAGAGCGGGGATATAAAGATCGTCACCGACGGCAAGACGACAAAAGTTTTGAATTGAATAGTCCCTATGCTACCGGATCGAGTTCTCTTAATGCCTGGCATGTAAGTTGAGAGAAGTTTTTTTGAGGGGTAAGAACTCTAAATCTCCTTTCTTTTTTGCCTAATTCCTTTCCAACAAACCAATATTCCGCATTTCTCCCATTAATATCCAGTTCCTCAGCCATCTCTTCATCCGCCGCGCTATCCCCGAACACTCTAAAAAGCTCGGGTTTTATCCTTTTCTTTCTTAGCCACTCCAAAAACTTTTTTGTTCCCAGTCTTTTACCGGCAGTCGCATCTTCAATATCCGTAGCAATTGTAGTATTATCAACCCTGATTTGATTAGTTAATCCATTTGCCGCGATAAGAGCTTTGACATCCTCATAAAATTCTTTTTGTACTTCTTTAAATTCTTCCAAATTAAATCCTGGATTCATTTCCGCGGAAACCATTGTTTTTTTATCCTCATCATAGAACATAGCATATAAATATTTGTTTGCGATCATTCTTCTTATTTCTTCCTGAAATTGTAAAGGAATCGAAATGTTTTGATTCATATACACATATCCGTTTCCCTTTTTATCAAACTCCATCCAGGTTCCTCCATATTCCCCTGATAGAAAGATATTCGAAAGCATTTTGAGGCTTTTCTTTCTTTCCAGGATCCTTTGTCTAAGAGGATTAATTACGCGTTCAGAAACCCAATTAATAGCTCTACCGGTATTAAAGCCGATAGGATATCCAAGTTCAAGGCGTCTTATTATGCTGTCAAGAAGTTCTACTTGCGTAATTCTTTTCTCATCCGGGTCCGTAATTACACCATCGATATCAAAGAGAAAAGCTTCCTCAATAGACTTTTCTATATCAGACTCCAAGTGAAGCCTTACAAGTTCTGAGTTAAGGGATGGAAGCCCCTGATCTTCCGGAAGAAAATCCGCGTCATACCCATTTGGATTTGCTCCGGCATTCCTTTCAAGAGCTTCCGGATGTTCAAGGTAATAGTTCTTAACAATTTCATCAATTTCAGTCCAATTTCTTTGAATCTCTTGTTCCATTCCTGTTCTCCATTGCTCTGCCTGTTCCACGCCTTGATTTTCAAGAACCATATTGTATCCTGCGGCAA
>Ga0075621_137_pt1 | contig 15232 bp, 9 predicted proteins | sample RifGroA1_FD_68375 | JGI IMG/M metagenome (GOLD analysis project Ga0075621, IMG submission 68375) | Microgenomates (Levybacteria) bacterium GW2011_GWA1_39_11
TTGGGGTAACTCAATAACAGAAGACTTCCAGCTCACCCTCAAACTCTATGAGAAAGGCTACAAGGTAGTCTACACCCCCTATGTCCAGGCACCTGCCGAAGCAGTATCCACCATTAAAAGACTCATCAGGCAGAGAATGAGATGGGCGGAAGGACACTCATATAATGTCAAGCGGATGTTTGGGAGATTGATCTTTGGGAGGTGGGAAGCAGTAAAGAGTATCACGGGTACCACGGGCAATGAGGGAAGTATTGATGCTGAAGCTCGTGATACTCGTGATACCCTTGATACTCGTGGTACCCATCGAGTGTGGGTTCCTTCTCCCCTTACGCCTTCTGAGAAGCTAGAGTTTGCCTACCTCACCCCCTACTACCTCCAGGCTGCCTTCTTTATTGCAGGCACCATCTCCTGGTTTATCGCGGAAGTAATCTTTCAGGTTCGTCTTCCTTTCTGGACAGAAGTATGGGGATGGAGCCTTATCTTGACCAATATGCTTGCCCTTCCTCTTATGAATATGGTAGGACTCTTCCTTGAAGAAGCGGAAGAGAAAGACTATCTGGGACTATTCTCATTCGTCGCTCTTTCATATGTAGTTGCCCCTTTCCAAGCCTACGCCGCTGTTAAAGGCTTCCTCGAGAGTCAGGAAGGTCCCTGGTTCAGAACACCCAAGACCGGAAGAATAACGGATGTCTTTACCCCCGGAAGATTCTACAGGTTTGTTTGGGGGGTGTTTGGGAGAGGCAAGCCGGCGGTATCGCCTGCTCTGGGTATGGGCTGGCAAGGCCGGGCCTTGCCAGCAGTTGGTTTAACAAGTAATCCAGTCTTTGCTTTTGCAACGGCTAACAATTCATTTCAAAACTTCAAAATCCGTAGACGCCACATCAGGTGGGTGGGGAATGTAAGCTTAATTGTTTTGTTGCTTACCACAATGCTTCTGACAGGTCTTGCGCCATTTGTGCCTGCTTCTTCTTATGCAACGCAACCGGAAATTAAAACAGTGAAGTCTGCAAATAGCCAAAAGGATGAACCCACTGAGCCTGAGTCAATAGAAGAAATAACGACACCTGTGGCAGTTCGTTTTGAGGCAGGAAACGGTGAGATGTTGGAGATGATTTTCCATCGTGATCCCAGAGTAAGAATCAAGCTGGGCGAAAAAGAGCTTGATATCACGACACAAGAAATTCAGGGTGTGGGTCGTGCAAATCCTGTGCGGAGTTTATTTGTTGACAAGAAAGAAGTCAGGTACGAAGAGATAGTGCCCGGAGTAGATTTAGTTTACCGTCTGCACAGGAAAGGCTTTAGCGAAGAGTTTGTTATCAAACGGCCTTTAAGATTTAACGGTGTCAAGCAAAAGGTGACAGCAAAAGAATTGGAGATTATAGGTCCGACTCCCGGTACATTTGAGATTTACGACAAAAGCGGGAGGGAAGTGTTTCGGTTTGGGTCGGCCTTTTTGGCTGAAAAGGAAGATTTGGTAAAGAAGTCAACCGATGTTTCCTTAACAATTAACAAAAAAATTGAAGGGTATGAGTTAGTAAAAACTATTGGGGAAGCCGGCAAAATCTGGCTTGCCGCCGCTGAAAGAATCTATCCGGTTATTTTGGATCCTCCGGTGACGATTGTGGGATCAGGGTATGCCAACGGGACGGCGGATTACGGAGGAATACAGCGCAAGCTTGTTTTTATGGAGACAAGAGATCGGTACTATGCAGTGGCGAATGTGAGTTCCAGTATTCAACTCTGGATTTCAGATGACAATACCGGAAGTGCCTGGACTCAGCTGGCTGATATTGACGACGATAACGACGATCATGATCCGACAATTGTCAAAGACGGCGATAATTTTTGGATTGCCTGGAACGACCAAAGCAATGATAACCCCCAATTCCGGCGGATTACCACAGATGCCAGCTCCGAGACGTACGAGGCGGTTTGCACCGGTCCGGACATGGGAGCGGTTGGGGCTATAGACGTTAACGCTTTTGGGGTTGCCAGTACCTATCTGTATTTTTATAGTGATAATGATCCCGATGTATACAGGATAACCAAAAGTGAATATCCGGGAAGTTGTGAGTCGACTGATTTTACCTCAATCACTAATACTACTGACGGTCCAATAGCCGGAGGCGAAGGAGCGTTCCAGGTGACGACAGGAGACGAACTTCATGCCATTTGGAGAACCACATCCGGCATACGCCATGGAATTTACAGCGGTTCGGCGTGGAATACCTCCGCCCCGTTTACCGTTAATTCGTTTAACAGCGACGAGTTTTCGGTAGTCAAAGATTCCAGCAATAATTTGTATGTAAGCGCCGAAGCTGCCGCGGGCGAGGTGCACGTTTATAAATGCAGTGCCACTTGTACCGGAACCTGGAGCGATTTGGGGACTGCCATGCTGGATACGGATTGTGCCTCCGGTTATACTGATGTAACCATGAATAGCTTAACTTATGATTCAACCAACGACGATTTGATTTTATTTGCCATAGCTACCGACGCTACGAACGAACGTGCCTGTTTCCGCGCGTCGAGCGACATGGGTTCGAATTGGGAATCAACAACCTGGGATTTAGGGTACGTTAGTGCAGATTTGAATTACCTAAGCTCAATCCACACGGTCGCTGATCCAACTAAAGCCGCGATTACCATACGAAATGCTGCCACTTACTCGTTTGCCACCGTGCCTGAAAAAAGTCTATTTTTGCTATTTTCCCTGCCGTTTCTTTCTGCTATATTAGGGGAGTTAAAGAAAAGAAAATTATGAAGAAAATTTTTATTGCCGTTTTTGTTGTCAGTCTTTTGATAAATTTGGCTTTGGGGTTTAAAAGTCTTTATCCAAAAAGGGAAACAAAAGACGAAGAAATGACTCAACAGTTTCCATATTTGGCTAAGAGAATTTTTATTGAGCAGCCAAACGATGTGATTATTAACTTTATCCCATTGAGAAGTAATATCAGAGAGTATATTGCCGGTAAAAAGGATAAAATTGGCTTTTATTTTGAATATTTGCCTACAGGTATAGGTGTTGGCGTAAATGACAGGGAATTATTTTTTAGAGCTTCTCTTATCAAAGTACCGACTGTGATGAGTGCCTATGAACTGATTGAGCAAGGCATGCTTGGCAAAGGGGATGAGCTGATAATTGAAGAGCATCACCTTGACAAAACCTACGGCTCTTTATGGAAAAGGGGTGCCGCAAGCAAAGTCACGGTGGAGGAGGCAATTCGCCTGGCGATTATTGAGTCAGATAATACCGCCTATGAGGTTTTAAGTGAGAAAGTAAACGACCTTCTTAATGCGGACGTAGGAAAAGAGAAAGACGTTGATGATGTTTATGATTATTTAGATATTCCAACAGATAGTGATGGTTTAACTCAAGATATAACGCCAAGAAATTATTCCTCAATTTTGCGGAGCTTATTTTTTTCTGCATTCCTTTCCTACAATGACTCAAACGAGCTTCTTTGGCTTTTGAGCCAATCCAACTACACCGAAGGGATCGCCAAGCCTCTTTTGGGCAAAGTTCAAGTGGCTCATAAGTTTGGCATTCGCAACCTTGAGCCGGATGAAAGTCTTACCGTTCATTCTGATTGCGGAGTTATTTACTACCCAAAGCGGCCTTATCTTCTTTGTGTTATGGTTGGGTCCGGCGATAAAGAGATAACTGGTAAATACATGCAGGAGATATCGGATATTGTCTATAAGTTTATTTCCACCGCAAAGGGCGGTAATTAATGTCTCAAAAGCAAACCTTTTTATACATCTTTTTAATCCTTGTGCTGGTTTTGATGGCAATGCCCTTTATCACAACATTTAATGATGTGCTAACGCGTATTGTGATGAGTTTAGATGCGTATCGATTCATTCAGAATTACATTATTCCTTGGGAGGTGCGGATGGTAGGGGTTATTTTATATCCATTCGGGTTTAAGCCGCAAATTATGGGAGAGTATTTGGCGATTGGTGAAAAGAACCCATTTTTAATTGAGATTGCCTGGAATTGTGTTGGCTGGCAATCGCTACTTTTCTTTCTTTTGACCGGTTGGATCGGGTTTCAGGGTGATCGCTATACGAATTGGTCGAAAGTGAAGGCTTGGATAATCGGCTTCTTGGGAACTTTTTTAGTCAATTTGCTTCGAATCGCGGTAGTTGCTCTCATTGCTTATTACTTTGGGCAGAATGTAGCGATTTACTTTCATGATTACGGTTCAACACTTGCAGTGATTGGATGGTTGTTTGTGTTTTGGTGGTTCTCGTATTCTTTCATCCTTGAAACTAAGGATAATTAAGGTCTATGATGGTTAATGAAGGTAGATTAAGGGGTAAGGGAGAATTTTTCTCCTAATAAACCGTAATTAACCCTACTAAACCTTACTCAACCTTACAAACCGAATGGCGCAACTCCGGGGCAAGGGCTTAGTTACTCTTTCGTGCTAGTTGACAAACGAGCCAGTTCTGAATTATCATAATATTATGAAAAAACTGAATTTGCATAAGGCTGAAGAGCAGTTGGTTTCTTCTGGCCTCAAACTCTTTACTGCCTCTGACTTAATGGTTATGTTTGGGGTAGAAAAAAGAGCCGCTGGAGCCTTTATCTCCTACAATGTTAAAAAGGGAGCATTCTTGCGTTTCAAGGCAGGCCTTTTTGGCCTCAAGAATAATCTTCCGTCAGAATATGCTATTGCCAACAGGCTTTATTTTCCTTCCTATATTTCTCTGGACACAGCGCTTTCGTATTACAGCTTAATTCCAGAGACAGTTTATACAATAACTTCAGTAACCCCTAAACCTACTAGAGAATTTGAGGTTAATGGCAGGGCTTTTGACTACCGGAGAATAAAAAAGCAAGCCTTTACAGGCTATATTCCCAAGGAAATTCATGGTGAGACTGTTTATATTGCCACCCCAGAAAAAGCAGTGGCGGACTTTCTTTACTTTGTTTCTCTTGGTAAAAGAAAATATAACGACAGGTTGAAGTTTGATAAGATTGACTCTTCACAGCTTAGGAAGCATCAGGATTTGTTTAAAAAATGATAGATAAGAAGTTTTTGCAAAACTATGCCATAAAAGAGGGGACAAGTCTTGATAATGTCTTGCGTGAATATACGCAGCATCTTTTTTTGCGTAATTTCTATACAAAACCAGATTCCCAAAATTTCCTCTTTAAGGGCGGTACGGCATTAAAGTTGGCTTTTGGTTCTCCGCGGTTTTCCGAAGACTTGGATTTTACGGGGATCAAAAATTCTACACATTATGAGGAAATTCTGCAAGACTGCCTGCTCATGCTGTCAACCGAAGGGATTAAAGTGGAGCTTGTTGAGTCAAAACCCACTTCAGGTGGGCACTTGGCTATTATCAAAGCAGGCCTTTTAGGCGAGGAGGTTGAGATCCAAAATCAAATTTCCTTTCGTCCACGCGGTAATGTTGCCGGAGAGAATGTTGTGATTAACTCAGGCATTGCCCCCGCTTACAACATCCATATACTTGACAGGAAAATACTTATAGCAGAAAAAATTGAGGCCTTAATTGAACGGGCCAAACCGCGGGACTTTTTTGACCTGTATTTTATCTTTCGGGATCAGAAACTAAGGCGTCACTTACAGTTTGACGAGGGACAAAGGGAAAAAGTCCTTGGCAATTTGGAAAAACAGCGCAAGGAAGAACTGGCAAGGGAGCTAAAAAGGCTTTTGCCAAGAAGTTTTTGGCCGGTTGTTAAAGACCTGCCTGCGGCCTTAAAAAGAGAAATGGGTGTGTGATCTGGCTTTTTTTCTTCTGGAGGCTATAGGTCAATTTAAAATCTGCTTGGACCTCTGTAAAAAGCAATCTCGTATAATTATTGTGTACATTATTTAAATTCAAATTCCATTTTTATTGCCAATATATGCAAGAGGGGAGAGAGAAGGGAAATTATACAAATATAGGACACAACAAAATAGAATTTTCAATTGTCAATTTTCAATTCTCCCCTAACAAACCCTATCTTCCCTTTTTTTAGCCTCAATTATTCCCAGCCCTTCAAAAATGCCCCTAGAATCGATTTTTTCAATAGAAAGGTACATATTACTACCCTTTTTTAAAAACTGTTTTCAGCCTCGATAAAGTATTTATTCCTTGTCAATTAAGCCTCAGAGACTCCAGATTAGCCTCAGTATATCCTCTAGTTTCAAAAAGAGGATACAAATTTTAAAATTATAGAACTCTATGTTTAATATCTTATAATATATTTTAGCCTCGATTTTTACCATTTCTTCCGAATTCAAAACTGCAAGTCAAGAGTAGATTGCCTGGTTTGAAGCTAATCCCATAGCTATTGACAAGCAGTTCACAACAATGTTAACATTTTTTAGAACCAGATATGTACAAACGCCTGCCCATAGACGAGAAACTAACAGCAATCAAGCGTGTTCTTGATGGGGAAAGGGTCTCAAGGGTTTGTCGGGACGAGGGGATTTCCCGGACAATATTCTACAAATGGCTTAATGATTATAAAAAAACAGGCCCGCGGGGAAAAAGAAAAGTCTTAACAGCCAGAGTTGTCAGAGGAAATGACCATTGGAAAAGTTTCAGTACGGAAACAAGAAGAAAAATTATAAAGTTGGCGCTCAAAAATCCGCTCCTTTCTCCTCAAAAAATCGCCCAAGTCGTTGATGCAAGCCCCTCAGGCATTTGGTATCTTCTCAAGAGAAACGGGCTAAACACGGGCGAGGCTCGCCGACAATATATATATAGAAATGGTAAAAGCCTGGTTCGCGAGAGGCCTGTTTCTTTTAAACTCACAATGATGAGAAGGTTTGAAGCAGGTGAGAAAGTCGCCAAAATCTGCCGGGATTTTGGAGTCTCAAGAACCATATTTTATAGATGGCTCAAAAGATACGAGCAGGAAAGATCAAGCGAATCGCTGGAGAGTCTGCGGCCCGCGGGGGAAGAGCATTATAGATTTATTCCCGAAGCGCCGGAATTGATTAGCAAAATTGTAGCTTCAGATCCCAGGCTCTCGCCTCAAAAGATAAGTACCACACTCAATTCTGAAGCAAGCAAGAAATTAATGAGCCCGAGCGGAGTATACTATGTTCTAAAACGCCTTAACCTCAATACTTATCAGAAGCGCCTGGTGTTTGCTCAAAGCAATGCTCCTGCCATGTCTCATGTTCCAAAAATTGTCCGGGAGGAAAAAACACCAATCGGTTCTATCCCCTCCATATCAGCCCTTGCTCCTCCGGGCTTTTTGAGAGGTTTTTTCTCCTCCCGACCTTTTATTATTTTCCTCAGTACATTCATCCCCGCGCTTCTTGTATACATTCTCATTTCAACGCTCTTCAGCACCCAGGGTTTGACAGCAAGGATCGGAATGATATTTTCCTTCACCTCGCTTATCTTTGGGATCTTCTTCTTTATCTATTCCCTCAAGTATTATTTGACCATTGCCCTTGTTCTATCATTCTCAAGAAAAGGAGAAGAAGGGCCTGCCGGCAGGCAGGGCGAGAAGAAAAGAGGCATTGGTCTTCAGGCGGATTTATCAAACATACATCTTGAGCGCCAGCCCTTTGTCTCAATTCACATAGCCTCCTTTAATGAGAAAAGAGTAATTAACCGATTGCTCACCGCCGCGACCTCCCTTGACTACGAAAACTATGAAGTAGTTATTGCCGATGATTCAACAGATGAAACACTGGATTTTCTTGCCACATGGAGTAAACACCCAAGAGTTAAGATATCCCATAGAGATACCCGTGAGGGATTCAAAGGCGGAGCACTTCGACTGGCGCTCAGTGTCTGCGACCCTCGTACAGAATTCGTAATAGTCTTTGACGCGGACTTTATCCCCTATCCTGACACCATCACCCAGTTCCTAAAGTACTTCCAATCTACTGCTGGGACTTTGGACTTCCAGCAAGGGGATAGGGTACAGGGTTTAGGGCCTAGGGATAATAATACTAAACCCTATACCCTAGTGGCTAAGCCCTTTCCTATCGCCGCTGTCCAGGGATACCAATGGCATGTATTAAATAAATCGGAAAACTGGGTAACCCGAGGAGTCCGCTCCGAATACTCAGGCTCTTATGTAATTGAGCGATCCGGAGAAGAAATCTATCAGGGATTAAAGCAAATCTCAGGCTCCGTATATATGATCAGACGCGATGTTTTAGAGAGCATAGGTTGGGGTAACTCAATAACAGAAGACTTCCAGCTCACCCTCAAACTCTATGAGAAAGGCTACAAGGTAGTCTACACCCCCTATGTCCAGGCACCTGCCGATTCGGCAGGTGGGAGGAACAGCCGACGATAGATGATAGAGGATCGAAGATAGGTTTAGAAGGTAGAAGTTTGATGATAGACAGTCTATCTTCTACCCTCAATACTCAACCACTACCTTCTACCTTCAACCATCCATCGTCAAAAGTTTTCGTTCCTTCTCCTCTAACCCTCTCTGAAAAGCTTGAGTTCCTATACCTCACCCCATACTACCTCCAGGCTGCCTTCTTTATTACCGGAACCATCTCCTGGTTTATCGCAGAAGTTATATTTCAAGTCCGTCTTCCTTTCTGGACAGAGATATGGGGATGGTCTCTAATCTTGACCAACATGCTTGCCCTCCCTCTTATGAATATGGTGGGACTATTCTTAGAGGAGGCGGAAGAGAAAGACTATCTGGGACTGTTCTCATTCGTTGCTCTCTCATATGTGGTTGCCCCCTTTCAGGCTTATGCGGCCATTAAGGGCTTTTTGGAAAAAGAAGAGGGTCCATGGTTTAGGACGCCAAAGACCGGAAGAATTACCGATGTCTTTACCCCCGGAAGGTTTTACAGGTTTGTTTGGGGGGTGTTTGGGAGAGGCAAGCCGGCACCTGCACTGGCCAAGTCTGACTTGGCTTTGGCGCGCTCGTTCCTCGCAGGTGCAACTTCGCCCAATCCCTATCTTTCTTTTGCCACGGCTAATAACCGCTTCCAAAACTTTAGGATCCGACCAAAGCAAATTAGGTGGTTTGGTCGTGCCACTCTTAGCATACTTATAATTATGGCCCTTCTCTTCAATTATCTTTCTCTTTTTGTTCCCCAAACCAATGCTCAGGCGGCTCCTGACCCGACCATTGAACAGCAGATAAATATTATGGACCGCAGTGCTACCATAACTTCTGCTTCTTATGGACCAACGGATAATTCTCTCGGTCTTTTTACATGGGACTCGACAAAATACTCAGCGACAATAACCGTTTATTTTGAAGCTGTTTTCAGTACAGCCAATGCAACCCATACAGCCTATGTTTCGCTCTTCACCTCAGGCGGCTCCCAAGTTACTCAAAGCGAAGTTACCACGACAGGTGACACAAATTATCACCGAGTACGAAGCGGAAATATTTCTGGTAATCTTACGGATGGAACTCAATACAGTGTAAGAGGCAAGAATTCCACCACTCCTGCTACCAGTACTATTAAAGCCGCGAGACTGATTGTTGTCCAACAAAATGCTACAAACATTACAACTACAAGAACAATCATCGAGGTTGGAAATAATGAGACATTGTCCGTTACAACAACAGCAACTGCTTTAACTGACAAAAAACTCTGGCTTTATACTTCAGGAAGCTATGATGGAACAGTGACGACCACTTTTTCAGCAACAGTCAAAAAGGCAGGTGGGGGAAGCTATACTGCTTATGCCTGCCTTTATTCAACTTCCGGCTCTGAGATAGGGTGCGTTTCTGATACTTCGGGCAGCTTTGTTTATCCAACCCCGGCATCTGTCAGTTTAACTAATGGAACGACTTATGAAGTGAGATTAAAATCAAGTGCTGCTCAGGCCAAATCTGTGGCTGTGGCAAATGCCCATGTAATTATTGACCAGACCGCTGCCGGTGGTTTAACAAAAATGGAATTATACCATCAATACGTTAACACCTTAGCAACCGATACAAACGATGTCTATACGAGTCAGAACTATTTGAATTATTATGATCCGGGAAACTTTGAAGGAGGCACATTTACTTACTATTTTGAATCTACTATCAAAACTTCAGCGGGAACGGGTTATGCGGTTCTTAACAATGGGACCAGTTTTAGCGACAATCTTGATGACAGTTCTATTGATGCCAGCTGGACCACTAACACTCCAACAGGAAGCATTGTCGAGACTTCAGTTTTAACAATAACAACAGCTGATAGCGGCGGAAGCGATTGGTGGAGTGGAGCATTAGAATATGCCCCAATAATTTACAGAACAGCAGGAACCGGAGATTTTATTGCCACAGTTAAACTCAATTCTTATACTGTCAATAACTTTACCCACGCTGGAATTATGATTTATAGGGATAGAGACAATGCGTATCTTTGGGGAAGACACAGGAATGATGATACCTCCAGTAACAATTTTGATTTAGCAGGGATTATTGCTGATACCGGTAATGGGATTACTTCTTTGAGTTCTAGCACCTTGCCTATGTGGTTAAGGGTAAGAAAAGAGGGAACTACTCTTTATTTTGACTACTCAACTGATGGAACGAATTTTACGAATCTTCATTCAAGAACTCAAGACTTTACACCGGTTTCGGTTGGCATGTTCTCTAAAAATTGGTCTACTGCCCCAGCTACCTCACCAACTTTTTCCAGTTATAGTAGCTTGGTAGATAGATCACCTTCACCCGTTTCTACAACCTCCACCTCTTATGGGAGACAACGAACAGCATCAGGCCTTACAATGCCAACATTTGCTGTGGAGCTTGATACCCAGATAAAAAATTCAGCTGCTTCCGGTAATACAACTAGTGTTTCCGGCTCAACCCTTATTATTCAAATTTCCAATCTGCAAATTCCGGAAAATATTGTTTGGATATTACCTGTGGCGATATTCTTTCCCGCAATTATTAGATGGTACAGAAAGAGAAGAGTAAAAATGGAACCTGCAGTGGTTGAATTGAGGTAAAAATATATGAGGACTGAGAAAAAAGTACTATCCAATATTATTATCTTGGCAGTTATTGCTTTGGCGATATTGCCATTCTTGACTTCCACAACCGATCTTTTGACAAGATTCTTAATACGCTTTGAAGTTTATAGATGGATTCAGGAAATAATTGTTCCTTATGAAATGAGTCTGCTAAAGACGAGTTTAAATTTGCTTGGTTTTAATCAAGTAAGATATGGTTCCTCATATATTGAAGTGATACGAAGTGGTAAGTGGGATGTGGTTTATCTTTCTTGGAATTGTATTGGCTGGCAATCGTTAGTATTATTTTTGGCAACTTTGTTTACCGGGCTTTCTGGTAGACACACTTTGTTTTCTAAATTGGAAACCTTAACATTTGGACTGCTTGGACTCTTTTTCTTAAATGTTTTTCGTCTGACCTCAGTAGTTCTTATTTATCAGGGTTTTGGACGTCTAGTTGGAATTATCTATCACGATTATATTGTTACTTTATTGGCAATAGGCCTTCTCTTTTTCTTCTGGTGGTTTGCTTATAGTTTTATTCTCGAGGAAAAGTCAATGCCCGCGCCGTCATAAACTAATTAGACGGCTAAATTTAGCGGGGCTTTCTTCCTGATGTGGGGGTGGGATCTGAAACCTGACCTGCAGATAAGGAAATTGTAACATTTTGGTAATCTGCCTTAGTGTCTTCCGTTACCAAACCGATTTGTCCGTTGCTTATATTAAATGTTCTTGTCTGATACAGTTTATTATCTAAGTAAAACTGGAACGTTGTGCCGTTTTTTACGACTTTGATTGTATGAAACTGGCCAAAATTGACATTTATTCTGGAGTTCTGCCAATTTTGATCGACTCCCTGTACCTTTCCAAATGTGGCCAGTACTTTGTTATTTTTATCCAGAAACGCTGCTACATAGTTACTGCTATCTTTGTATGTTGCATAGATACCATATTTGGGATAGTTTGAGGTGGTGCCTGTAGCAACCCACTTGGCTTGAGCGCTGACGGTATAGTCGGTTGAGGCAACATCACCCCTAAATAAATGTTGCCAGCCTGCCCCTAAAGAAGTAATACTGGCTGCTGTATCGCTTATCAAATTCCAGGTGCCCTTAACAAGAGTTCCCGATGCAGAACTGCCCCAGCCATAATAAATATTGCAGGTACTGCAGGCCAGCCCTTCCCCAGAAGGCAAGGGCAATGATAACCCACCCGGCACCGGGGTTCCAAGATTAGGAATGTCGTCTGGGTTCCATGTGTATTTTTGTGCTCGTATATTTCGACTCCATCCGGCCCCGCTATATTTGGCTGCATGATATATTATCCAGTCCTCGGTCCCGTCAGGCGATTTTGTAAAAGTTCCGTGTCCCGGTCCAAAAACCTCTGAAGTTTTAGAGAAAATTGAATTGGGATTTTTAGTCCATGAAGAAGGAGTTAAGATATTGCCATCAGTATTCGTCAACATTCCTAGATTATATTCATCCGTCCAGCTGGCATTGGCAGCGTACACTACGATGATCTTTCCATTTTTAATTAGAGATTCAGGGCCTTCATTAATAGGCGCAACGCTAGTCTCCCACGGATAGGTTGGTGTTGATAGTAACACCCTACTTCCGTTTATTGTCCAGGGGTTGTTCATGGGAGCGATATAAAGATTTTGTGTCGTTTCAGGGTCTGTGTTTTTACCTGACCAAATAAAATAGAGCGATCCATCGGTTTTCTGTAAAACCGTACCGTCTATCGCATACTTGTCATTATTGGGATCATAGATTTTACCTTTCTCGGTGTAAGATCCTTGAGGGTCGGTGGTGTTAGATTCAAGCACATACATTCTATGGTTGTTGTAAGACTGCCCGTCATCGGCGGCAAAATAGATGTACCATTTATTATTCAGAAACAAAAGTTCAGGCGCCCAAATATTGCAGCAGGTTGGGCCACTTGCAGGAGGAGTCCAAACTACAACTTTTGTTCCCTTGGAGATGCCCGAGATGGTTTCAGATCTCCAAACCGAAACATTGTTGCCGGTGGTTTGAGTATAATAATAGAAGCCATCCTTGTAAACCACGGAGGGGTCTGCCCCGTCAGACATGATTGGATTATAGAAGGTAGCAGAGCTTGCGGAGGCTTCACTAAATTTGAAAAAGCCATTTTTAACGGAAATGTAAGCCAAAGCAACAAGCAAAAGAACTCCCAAAGCCACTAATAAGCTAATTATATTCTGGCTATTCTTTACGGGGCGGCTTGTTCTTTTTTTAATGCGTCTTTTCACAGGCAACTTCAGTATAGACTGATTTTTTTTGGCTTGTCAAGATAGCAAATTTAGAAATTAACTCACATCCCCTTTTCTAAATAAATAAGGTGTATTAGTATTAGGAACAATGAAAATATTCCTGCTTCTGGTAGTAATTCTATGGCTTTTCTTCTTCTGGTGGTTTAGTTATGGATTTATCCTTGAAGAACAACAGCCATCCATTCAGGAAGAGGACTTTAAGGTCTGAGTCCCGCTTCGTGGGAAAGAGGCAATATCTGATTGATCTGATTGCCGCACCCCTACATAAAAGTCCACGATCGTGGAAGTTAATGTAGTTTGTAATTTTGTGTCGATTTCGAATAAGTCAAATTTATCAACACTATATTGCTTGGCTCTTTTTCTTCCCGCCTGCAAAGGCGAGGCTCGCCTCTGGCGGCTGGTGGTTCAGTTACTCGTATGTGCTGGAAGAGCGCAGTGCTGGTCTAACAGCTTAGTTTCCGGTTCAACCCTCGTCTTGACAAATCCTAAAATTAGTTCTAATATTAGGACTATGATCCCAAGATTAATTGAAGATCATGTAGTTTCCAGTTTATTGTCTTCCGAGAAGATAGTCCTAGTACTGGGAGCCAGACAAGTTGGAAAAACAACTTTGGTTAAAGATATCAGTCAAAAACTGGAGAGCAGGGGGAGCAAAATATTGTATCTGAATTGCGATATCGATGAAGAAAGGAGTCTTATTAACACTACCTCCAAAACACTACTTGCGCAATTATTGCTCTCAAAAGTGGATGTCTTGCTTATTGATGAAGCTCAAAGACTCGATAACCCGGGGCTTACTCTAAAAATTATTCATGATAGCTTTCCAAAAGTTCGTGTTTTGGCTACCGGATCCTCAAGTTTTGATTTAAAAAACAAATTGAGCGACCCCTTAACCGGCAGGTATTTTGATTTTATGTTTTATCCCCTTTCACTTACAGAAATTCTAGGAGCGGGGGAGTTTTCTAAAAACCCTGCTTTATTAAAAAATCAAGCCGATATGCTTTTGCCTCAAGTGATGCTTTATGGACTATACCCGGATGTTTATTTAGAGAATAATCCTCTGCAAAAACAAATACTCCTCGATAAGATTGTTGAAAGCTACCTATTCAAAGATATCTTAAGCTTTCAGAGAGTTAAAAATTCTCAAGCTATTAAAGATTTAACCAGAGCGCTTTCCTATCAGATCGGTTCTGAAGTGAACGAGAACGAGCTTTCAAATAGATTAAAAATTGATAGAAAAACAGTGGTTTCCTATTTAGATATCCTGGAAAAGGCCTATGTGATTTTGAGAGCTCACCCTTATTCTAAAAATCCAAGGCGTGAGATTGGTAAAAACTACAAAATTTACTTCGTTGATTTAGGGATCAGGAATGCTTTGATTGGCGACTTTAATTCGGTTGAGTTGCGCCGGGATTCAGGCTTCTTATGGGAAAATTTCCTTTTTGTAGAGAGGAGAAAACTTTATGCCAACTCGCAAAAAAGCCTAATTTCCTACTTTTGGAGAAGCTACTCCGGAGCAGAGGTGGATTATATAGAAAAAGTTGCCAACAAAGACATTGCGGCATTTGAGTTTAAATACAGGGGCAATGCTTTAAGTCGGGGGGCAAGCTCTTTTGTCAGTGAGTACAACACTGCGGTAAAACTTATCACCAAGGAAAACTACTTTGAGTTTATTAAAACAATTTATTAGCCTCTTTAAGAAGACCATCATCTTTCTCTTTTTCTTCCCGCCCGCAAAGGCGAGGCTCGCCTCTGGCGGCTGGTGGTTCTCGTATAGTTTTGTCCTTGAAGAGAGAAAAGGAGATTAATCAGGTTGATTTGCTAGTTCGACCTTCGGTCGAATTTTGATTCCCGCACAACACTTTTCGTTCGCGATCAGGTTATTGACTCGTGGAGTATTTTATGGTGAATTATGGTATAATGTCTACTAGATGCGATAATTTTTGTCACTTTCAGTAGGAAATATGAAGAAAGATTTGATTCTTAGTTTATACAGTCAGCCACAAACAGTGTTTACTCTTGATG
>Ga0075621_156_pt1 | contig 10064 bp, 15 predicted proteins | sample RifGroA1_FD_68375 | JGI IMG/M metagenome (GOLD analysis project Ga0075621, IMG submission 68375) | Microgenomates (Levybacteria) bacterium GW2011_GWA1_39_11
TACAGTAGATAGTAAATAGTAGGTAGTAGATAGGGGCGGGAGAGAAAACTTGACTGTGTACTGTTTACCGTCTACTATCTACTGACTTATGGCAATTACTCGAGGAGCCAAGAAGGCCCACAGGAGTTCTCAACGCAAGCGAGAGTTTAATCTGCGTCGCAAGGACAAGGTTTCTCGGGCTATTAAATCTCTCAAGAAGCTCGTCGCTTCCGGCAAGAAGAAAGAAGCCGAGGCCATGATGCGCGAAGTACAAAGCGCGCTCGACAAGGCAGTTAAGGGTAAAACGCTTAAGCGTAATACAGCCGCTCGCAAGAAATCCCGCCTTTCCAAATTAATTAAAAAGCTTTCCTAAATTGTGTCCCCGTGAGGAATCGAACCTCAATCACGAACTCCGCAAGTTCGCATCCTATCCGTTGAACGACGAGGACATAAGGCTATCTTCTGCAAATATGCGCCCAATAGCCAACAACTCCCTTCGTATATTACTATCCGCATACCTAAGAAGGCAAATGCCTTTGGAATTTTTCCTAAATCTTTTCTTTTTGCTTCTGGGTTTGAGGAAAGGTTTTGCAAATTGTTGTTTGGGAATATTAAGTAATTCTGACCAAAATTTCAGAAGAAGTTTCTTTTCATGATAATAGTGAAGATGAATACGTACTCGAAATTTAGATTCATCTAAGTTATAACTCCTGCGAAGCAGTTCAACAAACAACCTCATCAATAGTGGGTCGGTATTTACAAATATTAGCCCGCTTACTTTAGCGTGTTTAGCACCTTCAGCCCAATAAAGAAGGCCCAAAGCTAATTTATTGGTAGGCTCATTACATTCTAGTTTTTGTAGTAACTGAATCGCTTTTCGGTTAATTTCTTTATCCCGTTGCTCTATTCGGATAAGGACTGATTGTCTGGCGATAAGTCGGATTTTAGCCAAATGTATCAATTGAGCTTTCCTATTAAATATATGGGCATGTTTCTTACTAAACCAGGTGGACAGTGTACTTTTGGGAATTCCTAATAAATCTTTTATTTCTCTGTAATTTTTACCCCTTAATCTCAACCTATCAGCTCGTGTTTTAGTATATTTAGTATAATAATTTCCTCGCATATATTCGAATAGATATCCTTGCATATATTATATCATCTATATTCGACTGCTTACAACAAAGTTATCCACAAAAAAGAGTTAAAATGTAGCCCCGATTCTCACTAGGCGTACCAGACAGTAAATTGTGATATTATTAGCTTGAGCCGCACCGACTTGTCCGTCCGAAGCCTTGGCGAAGGAGGATCAAAACCGCAATGGTTCGACAAGCTCACCACAAGAAGAACCCGGAGAAAAACACCTGCCCGCAATCGCCTGGAGCGATAGCGACTGGCAGGCGAGTCGCCTCGCTGTGCCCATCCGAAGCTTTAGCGTAGGAGGGAACCATATTTTAATTCGGGGAAAAGAAAATTTTTTAATAACCATGATTTCTCGACTGTTTCACAACTTAACATTTTGGTATTTACTAGGGTTGGCGAACATTGTCCTTTGGTGGCTCACACTTGGCATTGGTGGCCCCTATTGGTTTGCTGAGTCCCTTCTGTATCTTATTTTTTTCCTCGGCCTTTGGCTTGATAGCCGCTACCATTTTCGGGAGAAGCTGACACTTTCGCGAGAGAAAGCGGTATTTTTATATTTTGTAATATTTTTAGCCGCATCGATGGTTTATGAACTGTCTTTATCTCCGATCATAGGAAGTTTTAGTGCGCATCACCCCAAACTAATCCCGTCGTTTATTATTATTTTCGGAATATATTTGGCGCTTGCCACCTTTAATCTTTTTCTCATTCGCCGGTATCACTACACATTCAAGGAACTCTATTTTTCCGCCGGTGCGGCAAGTCTTACAGAAGGGATTGTATTTAACGGCGTATTGATTGCCGTCCTGCTGTCTCCAACATTTTTTCTTGCTCCGCTAACATTTGCGTACTATATGCTCGTATACGGAGTCATATTTTGTATGCCTTTTGTCTTTATGCGCGAAGAGCTCCTATGGAGCTCTGTTGGAACCACTATTTCTTTTAGGCAAAAAATGCTTTATGCATTTATCGCAACCTTTTTTGCTTATTTGACGTGGGTTGGCTGGGCGAAGATGGCCGACATTCTTACTAATGGATTCGAAAAGTTTTAAAATACAGTTAATCACTTGGTGAAGCACGGAATCATCTATCTGAATTTATGCCACCAAAGAAAAACTTGCCTGCCCGTCCGAACCACAATTTGGCCCTCCGGTTCCAGAGATTGACTTTTGATATCTTATAGTATATAATGTTGCAGGATGTTCTTTACGTTCTTTTCAATCACTGTCACCAACGGAGGAGATGCGACATGAGTATCAATCGTGCTCCGGTCTTAGTCGTTCACCCGAAAGAGGCGCAGTACGTGCGCATCAGCTCCCACGAACGGGATCCTGATTTGCTTCTCTTCTATCTCGGGGAGGAGCTGATCGGAATTCTCCAGGTCTCTGATGCGACCAATCTCCAGTGTATGCTGCTCAAGCAGCTGCTAGGAGGAACAGGCACGGAGGTCGTCGGATTTCCTGATCGTGTCCTGGCGACAGCGGCGCAGGTAAAGGACGTGTGCGAGATTTTCGACATCGGCGTTCGCGTGATAGAGTAGCTAGAGTCGTGCACACATCTTCAAAGGAGGAAATCCCAATGCCCACGGAAGCAAAAGGACCGAAGATCCAGCTTCTCGTCGGAACCTCTGATGGAATCGGACAGACGTGGTGGTTTCGGCACGCGCCGACAGCGATCGCGCTCTCAACAGTGCGGCCTCTAGACAAGGAGTTTCTGCCCGTGCTGAAGAGTCGCCTCATGACTGCGGGTCCGATGAATGCCCCCGGCCGGGGACTCTACACATCGCTAGAGTTCTCGTTGGGGGAGTTGTCGCAAATCGGCTTCTGCCAGGAGCACATCGTCGCGATGATGTATCCCCCGGTCGAGGAGTTCCGGTAGGCGCACACGAGAGGAGGGGTCTATGTTAACCGCTCGATGCCCATGCGGCGAAGAGGGAACCTGCCAGGATCTGCTCGAGCATTTGCTTGATGTCAAGGACGGAGTGCACAGACTGATTTCGTCCGAAGACGACGGCTCTATCTCGAACGAAGAAGTCCGCAAGCTGAGGGAGCACAATGCTGACGATGACTGAAACAAGGGGGAGACGACGTTCGCCTCCCCCGCTTCACCCGAGTTCATAAATGTTTGTGAGTTCAGGTGAGAAAAGGATTTGTACAATCAGAAACCTAGGTATTCGAGAATTCTCTCAATGAGAGGAAGGGAATGGAATTCTTCGGGTAGGAATTGTGAAAGATTTCCATAAAGTTCTTCCACGTCCACTTCATTACCGAGTGGCACAATGACGAGCGGCATCAATAATTTCTCGGACCGTAAGATAATTTTTTTGTGTGGATGCTCCGTATCTATCCAGAAAGATTGGAGGGTTTGGTACCGACTGATACCCTTCTCGTCTATAGTGACGTGCAGTGTGCTTGGTGGGCGGCCGGCGAAGAGCGCAAGCGTGAAGACGCTAATGAGTATCAAGATTCCCAAAATGATGTTACCGAAGATCACAGAAGCAATAGCCAAAGAGACGGAGATAATGCCTACCGCCCAGAACCAGTCCGGACTTCTTTCTTTGTGTTCATACTCATGGGCATCCCACTCTATTTTAAAAGATGGTTGTGGCATGGACACTAAAATTGTATCATAACCTTCACGTCTATAATTCCAGATTCCAGAATGATTGAAATACTCTTGTACTCGGTTCTCATCATGCTCGCTTCTCTTGTCGGAGTCTTCTCTGTCTGGCACAGGGCCTACCAATTGGGGATAGAGGCAGTGGAGCATGCGGATACTCTTGGCTCTGGACTAATCTGGATAACGATCGGGGTACTTTCCGTCTGGCTCTTGTTTAAATTTCTACCATCCTCACACCACCACCATGATCAGACGCTCGAGACACGCCTTCATTCAAGGCTTGATGCTAGGCGCATTATGGCGAGTGACGCTTTTCACAATATGGGGGACGGTATCCTCTTAGCGACATCTTTCGCCGTGAGCCCTTCGCTTGGCATACTCACCGCTTTGAGTATTTTTGTCCACGAGCTAGTGCAAGAGATATCAGAATTTTTTGTTCTCCGGCAGGCCGGTTATTCCACTAAGCAAACTCTGGTCTTGAATTTCGCGATTTCTGCCTCGATCCTTCTGGGGGTGCTCGGAGGGTTCTTTTTGTTGGAAAGTTTCGAAATATTTGAAGTTCCTCTCTTGGGACTGGCCTCTGGAGCGTTTCTAGTTGTTGTTTTCCACGACCTTATTCCTCATTCTGTCAGAGCTTCGAAACAGAAAAATCTTTACCGGAAACATTTGCTCTGGTTTTTGATAGGAGTGGTTTTGATGTTTATCTTAAATATTCTTGCCGTGCATTAAAAATACGCAATGCTGCGATGCAGTGTCTGTTTGAAAATATCCGAGGTGATGGCTATAAGTTCTATGGCTTCTGTGAAGTTACGTTGCTATCCTTCTTTCTCCGCGTACGCAATAATATCCAAATTACAGCTTTTGTACTCTTTACACCACGCTTCGCATTTTTCTGCCCGTTCCTTGTCTTTATATTTCAAATGACACTCTAGGCATTCATACAGTTTTTGTTCTTTTTCTTCCATATGTATATTTTATAAAGGATTGTGTTAAGGCACAAATAAATCTATTTCAAGTTTTTCTTTGCTTTGCCCTCCGTAGCCTTGGCGAAGGATGGGGCGGCAATTAAGAATTTAATTCTTTTTGATATCCGCCCAAAGTGCTATTGCCACTAAGGCCAAAAAGAGCGTAACTTCCAGCCAGTTTTGTTTCCGAGCAGCTTCAATAAGAACTGTACCAAAAAGAATTACTATTACTGCTAAGTTTGTGAATTTTAGATTTTTCATGTTGCTATTTTAGCGGAACTCCGATCTGTTAACCACTTTTCCGCAATGTCACTATGGCGAAAGCTATAATCGCCCCGGAAACTGTGGCCGTGAGAGTAATTTGCGGAAGATTAACCGGCATCTGTAGAATCCAATATCCTATCGACCCGACTATGAAAATAATAATAAATTCTAGAACAAAATATAGTAGAAATTTTTTCATGCGGAGACGATGCCCGGAAGTTTGAACCAAAAACGCGGGTCAAATTCGAGAATCTTGATAAAAGCATACGTGAATTGAGAGCTATGTTCAAGCAACACCCTCAGTGGTTTGAGGCGCCCAAACCTAAGTCAGATAAGGAACAAAACGCAGTGAGTTACTCAATCTAAGAAGTTTGCTTAGTAAGGGGTAATTTTTCCAGTATTTCATGTACTAATCCAAGTTCTTTTGCTTTTTCCGCAGTCAAAATAGTACTTTCCTGTAATAGTTTACCTATTTCTTCCTCTTTCTTACCTATTTCTTTTGACAATATGCCTACATGTTTCTTCATCAGTTCTTTAAAGATGGCGAGTGCCTCCTCGTGTACATGCAGAGTGGCTGTTTGACTGCCATTGGTAAAAGTTCCTTCATGCAAAAAGAATCTGCATCCTTTTATAGCTATTCTCTTGCTTCCAGCGGTATAAATAATATTTGCCGCAGAATCAATTTGACTTATAGCGATGGTTTCAATTTCTATAGAAAGAGCTTTTAAATAAGAATAAATCCTTATTGCCGAATCAACATCTCCACCATTTGATGATAGGATTATTTTTAGTTTTTTGATATTTGAACCATAAATTTGTCCGTTTACATAAGTGATAAGATTATGAGCGGTGTTGATATCTATTCCTCCAGTTATTGTGTACCATTGTTCTTCCATATAATTTGGTTATTTAATCTATATTAAATCTTATCCTTTTGGAGGGAAGGGATCATTACCATAACTATTGCGTTCCTGTATTTTTCCATCTTTGCCATGGATAAAATGCTCTACATGTTTCTGCTCCGCTATTTTCTCGCCTTTATCTAGGGCATTATCTTTTTTGTGATGGGAAGATAGAGGCCTTTCCAATCCTTCCTTCTTGTTTTCCCACATATGACGGTCTGAATTGTAAACCGTGTGAATATTTTTGTTTGTCATATTTTTTATTGTTTAGGCCTTAAAAGTGTGCCGAGTGTCCTTTGTGGTAATGTAAGATCGACGACTCTACACAAAGCATTGGCCGATTTTATAAGGCGAATTGCGTTTTCAATCGTTGCTTTTTGGTTGTAACCTTCCGTAGTAAAAATGATCTCGTTGTTAGCTCCTCTCATGGTGAGTCGGAATTTGTTTTGTTTATCTTTCCAAATTTTAAAGTAAGGCATAAATTTGTATTGTTAACCTTTAATAAATGTTTTATTTAAATAAAGTGGCATTGTGGGAATAACTTCACTTGTTATGTCTAACATTAGGTATTATACTTTAGGTATGCAAAAAAAGTCAAGTATAGGGATAGGGAAACCATCAAAACGACAGGCAGAGATACTCCAATTTATTAGTGAGTTCCATAAAAAGAAAGGATATACCTCTTCCCTAGGAGAAATTGCAGAGCATTTTGGTATTTCTATACCAACAATCCATCAGCACGTCTCTTACTTGAGGAAGAAAAATCTACTCACAAGCGAGAAAGGTAAACAGCGTTCCATCCAAGTCCTAAATGACCATAAATTTGGAACTGTAGAGATTCCACTGATGGGACTCATCGCCGCAGGTGGCCCTATTGAAGCAATTAGAGATCCGCGGCCAATCGAAGTACCTAGAAATATGCTTTCAGCCGGAGCAAACTTTTATGCTTTGAAAGTTGCGGGTACAAGTATGATCGAGGATGGCATTTTTGATGGTGATATTGTTGTTGTACAGGAGCAATCTACAGTTGATGATGGTGAAAAAGCAGTTGCATATCTTCCAGACAAAGACGCGGTTACTCTAAAAAGAATATACAAAGAAAGAGATCGGATAAAATTAGTATCAGCTAATCACAAGATGAAGCCTTTTTACGAAACCGACGTAGAAATACAAGGAAAGGTTGTGGGTGTGCTTAGGCGAGAATTTTAATAAATGATAAAATAATTTTATGTCTTTAGTATCAATACCAGAAGCATCAAAGTGGGCTACCGATTATCTTGGAAAAGAGGTGTCCCCGACAAACATTTCCTACCTTGTGCAATATGGCAAGGTAAAAAAACATGGTGAAAGTGGCCCCACCATGGTCGATTTAGTTGATCTAAAAAAATATTACGAATCCTACAATGGGAACCGCGAAATCAGTTGGAAAAAAAATCTCGGTAATGATCTAAACTGGACACTTTCCTTTGATAATTTGCGCGAGAAAGACACCACAAAGCATGTGCACCGGCTTCATCCGTACAAAGGTAAATACATTCCCCAACTTGTTGAATATTTTATAGACACACATACGGACGATTTTAAAAAAGAAGCATATTTCAAAACTGGCGATGTTATTCTTGACCCGTTTTTAGGTTCAGGAACAACGCTTATCCAGTCCTTAGAAATGGGAATTCATTCCGTGGGTATAGATGTTTCAGAATTTAATTGCATGATTGCCAGCTGTAAGGCAACACGCTATGACGATGAGTACTTGCAGAAAGCAATCAAAAAAATGCTCTTCGCACTGGATACATTTGAGCACGATAATAAAATCCAAGAATTTGAAAATGAGCTTTTAGCTGAGCTTGCTAAATTCAACAATGTACATTTCCCCGGCTATGATTTTAAGTACAAAATAAATCAGGGAAATTTTGACGAAAAGAAATTTTCTACCGAAAAAGAACGCGAGTTTTTACCTGTCTACCAGAAATTGCTCAAAAAATATGCAATCAAATTAAAACAGGACAAGTCGGACTCCTTCCTTGATATTTGGTTTATAGATAATGTTCGTCGCGAAATAGATCATGTGTTTCAGACGATTAAACAGGAAAAGGATGTTAAAACACGCAAAATCCTCGCACTTATTTTAAGATTATCCAGCTTATAATGGCTTTCCTTTTGAGTGATTTCCTCTTCCAATTCAATCGCTATGCATTTGATACATTGAGTCGAATCCATGAATTTGACACTTTGCGTAAACCAGTCCACTATTCTGCCATAACTGGAGACTCAAGAATAGTAAATATTTTTGAGAAAGTAGAAAAACAGAATCCTGAGTTTTCTAAAATCCTGAAAAAGCAAAAAATAGCAGGTATTTTTTGCTCGCCCCCATATGTCGGGCAGATTGATTATCATGAACAACATGCCTATGCTTATGACTTGCTCGGGTTTAAGCGAAAGGATGATTTGGAAATAGGTCCGCTCTACAAAGGGCAAGGTCAAGAAGCTCGCAGGTCATATGCACAAGATATTGCAGATGTGTTAAACAACTGTAAGCAATATCTAAAAACTGATTTTGATATTTTCCTCGTGGCGAATGATAAATGTAATCTTTACCCCGAAATTGCTGAAAAATCGGGAATGAAGATTGTAAATCAATTCAAGCGACCAGTATTGAATCGAACGGAACGAGATCGTAATCCTTATTCAGAAATAATTTTCCATTTTAAATCAAAATAATTTATGACTTTATCTAAAGAACAAATAAATAGCGTTGAAGAAGTTTTGAAGGCAAGTTTGCGTAATAAATTTCAAAATTATAAACCGGAACCGGCATCAATGCCTTTCCATACTAGGTTGCTTGGCAAAGATAGACTCGCTTTGTATTCATTTATTCATTCCCTTAATACAAACTTTGGGACGAGTATTTTTGAACCAGTCGGGCTTGCTCTAGCACAGAAGAATTTCAAAATGGCTGTTTCGCAAGCTACAGCCGGAAATCAAATTAGTACCGCAGCTCAAGCCGAAATTCAGAAAATTATTGATGGTCTCACAACTGCGACAAGTGCCCCGAGTAAAAAAGAAGAGATCGAAAGAATAAAAAAGGTTTGCCAAACGGGAAAGATGATTAAGGTGAAACCGACAAAAGTAGACTTGATGTTTGAATCAAAAGAAGGAGCATACTACTTGTTTGATATTAAGACCGCGAAACCAAATGCTGGTGGTTTTAAAGAGTTCAAACGCACATTGCTTGAATGGGTTGCTGTTGTCCTAGCAAATAATCCTAAAGCTGATGTAAACACTTATATCGCAATTCCTTACAATCCATACGAGCCAGAACCATATACCCGCTGGACAATGCGAGGAATGCTCGATCTTGAAAATGAGCTTAAAGTGGCAGACGAGTTTTGGGATTTCCTTGGTGGTAAGAATACATACAAGGATTTACTCGACTGCTTTGAGAGAGTCGGTATTGAATTGAGAGATGAGATTGATGCCTATTTTGGAAGGTTTAATAAAAAGTAATACTTAACTTAAAAAGTTCTAACAAAAGACCGACTTTTTTAAAGTCGGTCTTTTGTTTCTGAATGCCCTAGTGTCGCGCCTTCGGCGCGACCCCATTTCGGCTTCCAATTCCGATTTTCAATTTTGGCGGAGGGTAGAGGACTCGAACCTCTAAGGGCTTTCACCCGCCGGTTTTCAAGACCGGTGCCATACCATTAGGCGAACCCTCCAATGACGGGATTATACTATAATTAACCAATGAGGCTCATGGCTATAGATTACGGCAAGAAACGTGTCGGTATCGCCTCTACGGATGAGACCGGAGATTTTGCCCTGCCACGTGCCGTCTGGCCGAATGACGAGACTCTTGTAGATAAGATTTTGAAACTCAAAGTTGAGGAACAAATCGAGAAAATTATCATTGGCGAATCGAGAAACTTGGACGGCAGCCCCAACCCAATTCAGAAGGAAATAGACAACTTGAAAAGTGAGATTGCCAAACGCGGTGTTGAAATCGTTTCCCATCCGGAAGTTTTTACTACCCTCGAGGCTCGGCGGCTTCAGGGGCAGACGGAGATGACCGACGCTTCCGCCGCCGCCCTGATTCTTAAGAGTTTCATTGATACCATGTATAATAGAGACGTATGATTGCGCTCTTGAAGCAAAAAACTTTTCTCGATCTTTTCCCCGCGCCCGAATTCCTTCT
>Ga0075621_139_pt1 | contig 9437 bp, 9 predicted proteins | sample RifGroA1_FD_68375 | JGI IMG/M metagenome (GOLD analysis project Ga0075621, IMG submission 68375) | Microgenomates (Levybacteria) bacterium GW2011_GWA1_39_11
TCTTCCGATTTTTTTTGGGAGTTTTTTATCTGCCGTATAGAATCTACTTGCGCCTTGATTTATTGCCGTTGCTAGCTGGATTGCGTCTGGAGTTTTTATATGAGGATAATCTGCTCTAACTCTGGCTGAAATTACAGCCACCTCTCTATTAAAATCGATCACGGCTATTCTACCCCCGCCAGATATAAATTCCAAGTATTCATTTATTTTGTTGCTGAGACCTTCTTTATAAACTCCAACTAATACTTCCTGGACAGTTAATACCGAGGTGAGAGGTTGATGATTTTGTTCTTTAATTTCTAGCAACAACCCTCTCGAAAGATCTCCTAATTCCTTTGTGTTTTCTAGGGCGTAAATAAAGATATTAGAATCCAACGCAATTTTCATTCCCAGGAGTTTCTTTCTTCCTCTAAATATTTATCTATATCTATATTTTTCCATAAACCTCCTAATTTTTTGTAATAATCTTCTGGCCAACTTAGTTTTTCTTTGATCACAGGACGGCTTAATATAATCTGTTCGCCTGCCACATGAACGTTCATCTTTTGCCCGGGTTTGATAGCAAGCTTCTTGCGAACCTCTTTTGGAATTACTATTTGATATTTTGTACTTACAAGCGTTTGATTCATAATCGTATTACATTTTACATAATCGTAAAACAAAAATCAACCCCCAAACAAAATGATTGTTTGACACTAAAATATGACACAGTATAATACTGTATAAATGGAAAGACCGATACTAACAATAAAACAGGCGGCAAAGCTTTTGCAGGTTGACCCAAATACAATTTATAGATGGGCGCGAGCCGGCAAGTTCCCCGCGAGATTTTGAAGTTTGTGGAGGGTAAGATTAAGTGAAAAGGGTAATTGAGCAATATAATGATCGGTTGGCCAAAGTTTATGATGAGGCAACCGGCGGAGAATTTAAATGGAAGGCTGCCAAAGAGTCTACGAAAATATTACTGCCAAAGCTTGGCAAACAATCAAAAATTTTAGATTTGGGAATTGGTACTGGGCAGAGCATCCAAGAATTTTATAGGAGTGGCCATATAATTATTGGCGTTGATATTTCTGGTGAAATGCTAAAGATAGTTAGAAAGAAATTCCCCAAAATTACACTTTACAAATTTGATATTGATGATGGTCTTCAAAAATTAGGTCTAGAGCCTAATTCGTTTGAGGCTGTAATGGGAGTTGGCATATTTGAATTTATTAAAGACCTGAAAAAGCTTTCTGGGCAGATAGCAAGAGTTACTAAAAGGACTGGATTTTTGTGCTTTGCTTTTGAGGAATATATCAAAGACCATCCAATTCAAGGCAATAGAGTGACACCACTGGGGCAGGGTTTAGTTGATAAGATTCCCAGACTTATGAGTTTCAAAGTCTATAGAAGAACTGTTGGGGAGGTCAAAAGTCTATTCGAAAATCTCGGTTTTGAGATTTTAGCCACGAAGAAGTTTGTGGGTTATCTTAAAAGTAAAAAGAAAATTCCGGTTCATTATGGCCTAATTTTGGCTCGAGAGAAATTTTGAGGTTTGCGAAAAAATAAGTTTAAATAGATTGGGAAAGCTATCCAATTATGCGAACGAAACCATGATTGACTCTGACCTCGACTAGCATACCGTCTTTTAAAAGTTGAGTGGCGACTTTGGTGCCAATGACTGCCGAAATTCCAAATTCACGGGCGACTATGGCAGCATGAGAAGTGATGCCCCCTTCGTCGGTGACGATCGCTACGACCTTTTTTAAAGCAGGTACGAATTCTGGCTTGGTCATGGAAGCGACGAGGACGTCTCCTCTTTGAACTTTTTGCAAAAGCCGGTTTTAAAATTGAGATTTTCGTTCACGATAAAGACAATGCCTTAGTCCTGTGCCGGCCTCACGCTTGGGAAAAAAGGATTTAACCAAGTTATTAGTTATTTCCGCCAGAGGTGGATCAGCCTTTGGCTGAAGTTATTAGTTCTTCGAGTGAGTGGATGGTTTTGGTATTAACAACAGGAGAAAATTTCAGAACCACTTGATGATTGTTGTCAATAACAGTTGCGCCTTTTGGCAAATCCCCGGTTGCATCTTCAAGCGACTTCCTCCTTCGGACAAAAATAAATGCTTTATTAAAAAAATCTCTTATTCCGCTTGCCTCAAGCTTATGAAGCTGGAAATCTTCAAGTCCTTGGGAAAAAATGCCTAAAGTTTTTTTCTCGGAAAGCTGTTGTAAAACAGATAGCGTTTCCGGAAATAAAGACTCTTGATAATGTTTATCTTCTTCCCAAAATAATTTATCCAAAAGCTTTGGATCAATATTGTATTTTTCTCCCATGAAAACAGTTATCTCTCTTGGATTATAATCTGTGCTTGCTTCAAGTGAAGAATAATAATCGGCAATTGTTCTCATCAAATTCTCTTCATCAATATTTAAAATTCGGAGAAATTCCTCTCTGGTGAGTTTTCCGAATTTCTCCGCGTCAAAAAGAGTCCCATCAATATCAAATAGGAGAATCTGCCCCATGCATTTAAATTATACACAATAAACCTCTTTAACTTGAAGAACGAAGCGTTATTGCTTATAATCAGGGCAAGAAATTAAAATGAGCAGAGTAATTAAATTTTTAGGACAAAACCAAATAATTACAGCCTTATTAATTATTGGAATTGGTTGGCTTGTTATAGAAATCAGAGAGGTATTAATTGCCCTGTTTGTTTCTTATATATTGATGGCGGCAGTATCTCCTTATGTTGACTTTCTCTTGAGAGCCAGATTTCCAAAGCCTCTGGCAGTTATTGTGCCCTATGTAATTGCCCTGGCCTTCGTTTTTTTAATCGTAATTTCCTTGCTTCCTTTTTTAATTTTTCAAGTCCAACTCCTTCTGTCAAAATTTCCCTCTTATATTGATCAGGAAATTGGAATCTTTGGCACAAAAATTGACGCTTCTCAGCTTCAGTCGATCGCAAATACAGAACTTCAAAACATAGGAAAAAATGCCCTTCTTTTTACAAGTAAAATTTTTGGAGGCCTATTTTCTGCCGTCAGCATTCTTGCCATATCTTTCTATCTCCTTCTTTACAGAGATACTGTTAGAAAAAGTTTCGCATCTCTTTTCCCAAAAACAATAAGGGAAAAAGTTGAAAGCGCAACAATTCAAGCTGAAGACAAGCTTGGAAGCTGGCTAAGGGGACAGATTGTTTTATCAGGGTTCATAGGAGTTTTAACTTGGGCTGTCTTATCAGCCCTTGGGGTAGACTTTGCTCTTCCGCTTGCAATAATAGCCGGAATTCTTGAGATAGTCCCAACTATCGGACCAATTCTTTCTGCGATTCCGGCAATCATTGTTGCCTTAAACACCTCGCCTATTTTGGCCTTGGTTGTTGCGATTTCATATTTTTTGATTCAACTGCTTGAGAATAATATTCTTGTTCCAAGAATTATGCAGAGAGCGGTTGGGCTCAATCCAATAGTAATTATTGTTGGAATAATAATCGGAGGAAAGCTTTTGGGTATTGCAGGTGCTCTTCTTGCGATTCCTTTTATCTCCTTGCTTGTTGTAGTTTATAAAAATTTAGAATAGCTTAAGTCTTTCAAGAAGATTTTGGTTTGCTGCATAAAACAATACGGCAAGAAGGAAAACCACAAAACCTAAAGGGAGAAGATATGCTCCTGAGGAAGCAAGCCCCTCACTTCTCACAGGGTTAAAAGTTAAAAATTTATCCTTTTTGAAAACCACCCGCATAAACCAAGACGGCGCATATGTTAAGACACCTCTCAGCAGGCCAAATCTGTATCTTCTTCCGGAAACATTTACTAAAAAGCTTGAGTCGATCTTAACTTTTCCAACCGATCTTAATCTTTCCGCAAGGTCTATATCCTCCCCCAGTGTGAGATTGGTGTCAAAGCCCCCGATCTTTAAGAATGCAGCTTTCTTAACTGACATATTGAAGCCGGCAAGATTCCAGCCTCCTGATAAAATTTTATCCAAAAACCAAAAGCCGGAAAAAAGATATCTTGCCGCGGCTCTTGCCGTAACTGTGCCGGAATAAAGGACCCCCAACCCTCCAAAGCCCACAAGATCCGGCTCCTTTTCATATGCTGAAACCATCTTTTCAAGCCAATTCTCCGGAACTATAGAATCAGCATCGGTGCAAACAATAATTTCCCCGCGTGCCTCACGAAATCCTTTATCGCGGGCAGAAGCAACGCCTTTTTTCCCTTCAAAAACTACTTTTGCCCCATATTTTTCGGCCACTTGCCGGGTATTGTCGGTCGAGTTGTTATCAACGACAATAAGTTCAAAATTCCTGTATGTTTGATTGAGAATGCTTTTAAGTGTTGTTCCAATAAATTCAGCCTCATTATAAGCTGGTATCACAACGGTTATTTTTGGATTATCAGGATTAAGGTGAATATTTTCTTTTGAATTTATGTAAAATTTTGGCTTGTTTTCTATATTAATTTTTGACAGTAGGAGAGGCAGCAGTCCTAAGGTGAGTATAGGGAAAAGATTAAGAGGATTCCAGTAATCGGAGACTTTTAGCGGAGAATTAAACAATGACCAAAATTCATCGGCGATCCATCCAAGACCCCAGCCTAAGAATAAAAGAGGCAAAAGGCCTGTGTTTCTCTTTTTAATATAAAAAGACAAAGAAAGAAGAACAAGCAACAGTCCAAGTGTAAAACGATAAAAATATTCAGTCCCGATAATCAATTTTGGATAGGTTTCGTTAACCGGAAAAAAAGTAAAAATAAAAAGCCTTGTCGCAACTATAGTTGCCCAAAATGCAATATTGACAACAAGAAAGCGCTCCTTCCTCTCGTTCTGGTCCATTATTCTCTGAACACTTTCTTGATTTGACGCCTCAATCAACTTAAAGTAAATAGCCTCAAGAGAATTAACGGTTGTTTTTACTGAAAATTTTTTGGCAGACAAGGTTGCATTATTTGAGAGTTTTTGCCTTAAATCGCGATCTCCAATTAGCAAGAGAACCTTTGAGGCAAATTCTTTTTTGTCATATCTAACCAAAAAACCATTCTCGCCATTTTTAATGCATTCATAAGCAGGGTCATCCACCGCCACAACCGGGACTCCGGCAGAAAGAGACTCTAAAATAACCAAGCCCTGAGTTTCGGTTGTTGAAGAGAAAACAAAAACAGTTGCATCTGCGTATACTTTATGTATGTCTTGCGCTCCAATTTCTCCCAAAAAATGAACCCTCTTTTGAATCCCAAGTCTATTTGCAAGTCTTTCAAGTTTTTTTTTGTCGCTCCCTTCCCCAATTAAAACAAAATGAGCGTTTGGCGCTTTTTTCAAGACCTCTTTAAACATTTGCAGGAGAAAATCAACAGATTTCTCTCGTGAAAGCCTCCCCACAAAAAGCAGTATTGGGTCATTTCTAATCGCAAGATTTTCTCGCAAAATTCCGGGTTCGGTTCTCCTGAACTTTTCCACATCAATTCCACTTGGCACAACAGAAATCGGGGCTTTAACGCCATATGAGCGCAGTTCTTTTTCCACTCTTTTTGTTGGCGCGATTAAATGATCAATTCTATTAGCAAAAATTTTTGTAGCTTTTTCCATCATTTTTGGCGTCACAATCTTTCCTTTTAAAAAATAATGAGTGTACCTGTTCCATAATGTGTGATAAGTACCGACAAAAGGAATTTTTTTAAGCCTGGCAATTTCCCATCCCAGCAGAGTAACCGGCCCTCCTGAATGACCATGAATAATATCAAATTCAATAGATAAAATTTTCTTTAAGGATCTGTTCGGAAGGCTTAATCCAAGTCTTGTTTCAGGTTGTTTGCTTACTCTTACGGAAGGAATCCTTATGACATTTGTTTCCTGATCGGTATATCCGGGAAACTTTGGAGCAATAATAAAAACTTCATGTCCGCGACGCTCAAGCTCTTTCGCAGACTCATTAACCGAGGTTGAAACACCGTTTGGCTGAGGCAAAAAAGCATCGGTGAAAAAACCAATTTTCATAAATTCGCTTAAAACTATTATATCTTTTTTTTAATCCCTTGACAAAAAGTTATCCACATCCGTATACTTTCTACACCTGCCTGCCGGCCCGCTTCGCAGCGAGGCGAGCTGGCAGGCCAAAAAGCATTTCCCTGCCCCGAAAAACTTTTATCATGGAAGAATTGTGGAAGGAAGTACTGGCCGAAGTTGAGATTGAGGTTTCAAAGCCTATCTTCCTTACTTTTTTTAAACCTACCGTGCTTGTTTCTCTTGAGTCCTCTGTTGCAACCATTGATGCTCCAACCCATATAACTGCCGAGTATATTGAGAAACGCTATTATTCTTTGATTAAGAAAATCTTAGATAAAAAAACTCTGCAAAATGTTAGTCTGATTTTTACTTCGGCCGGAGGGGCCGGCAAAAGTAGAAAATCGACAGAGGGCCCTCTTTTTGCAAAAGACATTACAAATATAGCTCAAAAAGCAAGGCCACAAAGGATAAGGCCTGATTTTACTTTTGATTCCCTTGCGGTTTCTGAGAGCAATCAATTGGCTTACACAGCGGCTTTAACAGTTGCTTCCAATCCCGGAACAAAATATAACCCCCTTTTCCTATATGGAACGGTTGGCGTGGGTAAAACTCATCTGATGAATTCTATTGCAAATAAAGTTTTTGATGAGCACCCCGAGAATAAAATTATTTATTTAACAACGGAAGAATTTACAAATGAAGTGGTAGAGGCAATAAGGGATAAAACCACGGCGCACCTACGGAAAAAATTTAGAAATGTTGACATTCTGCTATTGGATGATGTGCAGTTTTTGGCCGGAAAAGAAAGAGTTCAAGAAGAACTCTTTCACACATTTAATACACTTGTTGACAAGGGGCATCAGGTGGCGCTTTCTTCCGACAGACCGCCTTCTGAAATAAAAAAAATCGAAGCAAGACTTGCATCAAGATTTGAAGGAGGATTGACTGTGGATATTGAACCTCCGGACTTTGAGCTCAGAGCCGCGATCCTTCTTATTAAAAGTAAAAAATATGGCTTAAATCTATCTTATGAATCTGCTAAGGCAGTTGCCGAGAGGATCGTAGATACAAGGGCGCTTGAAGGTTTTCTCCTAAGGCTATCGTCAGTAGTCTCCGGTGACGCAAGGGAACTTCAACTGGATGATGTTCTGCCTGTTCTTGGTAAAACAAAACAAGCCCCAAGCTTCCTTCACCCGGACAATATTATTGAAACAATTTGTTCTTTTTATAATATTAAGTCGACGCAGCTTAAGGGCGCAAAAAGAGACTCCTTTTTAGTTGGGCCAAGGCATATATGCATGTTCCTCTTAAAAGAGGAAACAAGAATGACTTTTGTTGAAATAGGAAATCTTCTTGGCGGACGGGATCATACAACCGTTATGCATGCAGTTGATAAAATTAGAGAGATGATAACTCTTTCGGAAAAAACAAAAGAAGAAATTCAATTCATAAAAAGGAAAATTAAAGAAAATCTGCTTGAGTAAAAACCTGCCTAGTTTGTTTGCTTTTTTACGCTTTTACCTTTATACTGCTACAACAAATAAAAAAAATAGTTGAAATGGTTAAAATGGCCACATGGTTATGTCCAAAAAAACTATCTAACTATCTAACTATTCTAACCATTTAGCTATTCAGCCATTCGCATTTTTATGAAAGTAGAATTTCTCGTAGAAAATATAGAAAACTACCTGCCTGTATTATCTAAAATATTACCTCTTCATTCCCAAATTCCCGTTCTTTCAAATATTTTATTAGTTGCCGCGCCCGAAGGGCTTTTCATCTATGCTACAAACCTTGAAATTGGTGTAAGAATTAAAATTCCTGCAAAAATTGAGGAAAAAGGAGCAACAACCATTCCGGGTAAGCAGTTTATCGAGACAATTTCTTCTCTCCCAAAAGATAAAGTGGAGATGGTTCTTGAGAAAGAGAGCCTTGTATTGCGATCACGCAATAACAAAATTGTTTTTCAGACGATTGCGCGCGAGGAGTTCCCCAACATTTTTGAGCAGAAAGGAGAAAAAATACGCACTTTTGCCGAAGGAGAATTAGGACAAATTTTTTCAAAGCTGGTTTTTGCGGTATCTTCCGATGATTCAAGACCCGAGTTAACAGGAATTTTATTATCCCAAAAAGGAGAAGATATAGACTTTGTGGCAACAGACGGATTCCGATTGTCATTAAAAAGACTGAAAAACAAAAAGATATTTGATGAATCCTCCTCCTTAATTTTACCCGCCAGGCTTATTTCGGAGGCAATTTTATTAAAAGCGCCAAATGGAATCAAGATGTATATTTATAAAAAAGCGAATCAGGTGATTTTTGAAACAGAGGATGTTATTTTGGTTGGAAGATTGATTAACGGAGAATTTCCCAATTATGAAAGAGTTATTCCTGAGGCGAGCCATACAAAAATTAATCTTGACACTGAGGAATTCATGCAAAAGCTTAAAATCGCATCTGTTTTCGCAAGAGAATCGGCAAATATCGTAAAAGTTAATGTCGCGGGCGGCAAGGTTAAGATACACGCCCGATCCTCCGGGCTTGGGGAGGGGGAAGTTATTCTTGAGGGAGAGCAGGAGGGGGAGGATAATGAAATTGCATTCAATATTAAATTCCTTTCAGATCTTCTCAAGAACCTCCCTGATACGACCGTTTCCATGGAGCTGTTAAGCTCGATTGAGCCAACGGGGAGCTTTCAGTGACACTTAGTTTACAAGATTGCGCCTTTGTTATTCCAAGTATATTGATAAATTCCTGTTCTGCTTTCTCCCTGGTTTCTTTAAATGGAGATTTAAGAATAGATATTTTAAAATGGTTGAAAGGAGAAAGAAACACAATGCTATATTCTGCTCCCTCTACTATAAACACATCCTTTGACTCATCAATTCTTTTTGGATTTTTGTAGAAATTTTTTACCTCCACGCCTGATATATAAATTTTGTCGGGGAGCGGTGTGGGTTGCCTTTTTTCATCGACTCTGGTCGGAACAACTCTTGTTGGAGCTGGTAATTTTAATCCTTTCTCCCCTTTTTTATTTGACGAGAAAACAAAAAGTATCAGAAAGATTATAAGCATTATTGTAATTACGGAAAATATGATTAAAGTTTTTTTGCCCATAGATTTTTTCTTTCTATTGTATATTGCAGACAGCTGCTGCCGACCATGGTTTAAAACTTCCCCAACTTTTGTATATCTCAACAGCCTTTTTAATATTTTCTACCGGATTGAACAATTGAGCTTCACACTGGTTTCGTCTTTCGATACTTAATAGGTTATCACATGACTGACTTCCCCATGCTCCCGCTCCGTAAGCACCGGGGCAATGGGCTACAAGATTAATCTGGAATAATCCTACGCTGTAATCATTCGTCCCGCAGTTTGTATTTATGGCTCCGGGGTTACCACCGCTTTCTCTTTGACATATGACTGATGCCTTATCGGCCGCCACAGG
>Ga0075621_142_pt1 | contig 9363 bp, 9 predicted proteins | sample RifGroA1_FD_68375 | JGI IMG/M metagenome (GOLD analysis project Ga0075621, IMG submission 68375) | Microgenomates (Levybacteria) bacterium GW2011_GWA1_39_11
AAAATACTGAAGAAATACCTTTTTTGAAGAGAATAAGTCGCGGGAGAGAAGACTAAAAGGTTTGGCATTTTTATTTAACTTTTCTTACAGAGATCTTACTCAATTTTTAAATAATATATACTAATGTTTTGGCAGTGTCAACCAATTCGAACATAAAAAAGCAGATAGTTTCTCCTACCTGCTTCTTTTTTAGGCATTGGCAATATTAATCTTATCTGCTGCCTTGTCTTTTCCTTCTACTTGCAAGTCCTCCTTTTCTTCCTGCCTCAGCATGTCCCCTTGAATCACCATGCCATCCGCGACCTACCCCTTTTTTTCTGTTTGCCATGTTTCAATTCACCCCCTCTCATGAGCCTGCTTTTACACATTCTATTTAAGCGATTTGATAATGGAATTAAAAATTGGTAAGAATCTTGAAAGAAGCTAAATTGAGGATTATTTTATTTTTTTTCTTTTTGTTGCTTTTTTGCTTGCGGACTTTTTTCGGCTTGGTTTTTTCTTTTCTTCTACAATCTCAAGTTTTGTTATGGTAGGGGAGGCAAGCGGGAAAATCCGATCAACCACAATTCCGTCGAGAAGTTGTTTAACGGTAATGCTCTTATTAACACCTATTCCTCTTACCTTAACAACTTTCCCGCTGAAGGCCACATTTCGCTCTCTCTTCCCCTCCGCGACCTTCTGAAAGACTTTAACATTTTGCCCCTCCCGAATTTGCAAATCCCGCATAGACAAACATTATACAAAAGCAGGCGTAAGTATTCAATGATCAATCATCCTTGAAAATTATTTTGCGGCGGCCTTGATGAATTCAATAAAGAAAGGGTGAGGAGAAAGTGGCCGGCTCTTGTATTCCGGATGCCCCTGCGTTCCCAAATAAAAAGGATGGGTATCTTTTGGCAATTCTATAATCTCAACCAACTTTTCCTTAACGGATCGCGCGCTTATTATCATTCCTTTCTTCTCAAATTCCGAGGCATAAAAATTATTGAACTCATATCTATGCCTATGCCTCTCAGATGTTAATCCGGAATCGGAGATACTATCATATTTTTTATAAATTTCAAAAGCCCTGCTCCCCTTTTTGACAATCGCATCCCAAGCACCCAATCTCATAGTTCCACCATATGCTCTATTTTTCATATGCTCTTTCTGAGCCTCTATGATATGGATTACCGGATGTTTTGTTTTTTGGTTATTTTCCGTGGTATTTGCGTCTTTTAAGCCCAGCAAATCCCTGGCATACGCGACAACCGCCAATTGCATTCCATAACAGAGTCCCAAGTAAGGAATTTTATTGACTCTGGCATATGACGCGGCAGAAATCATCCCCTCGGCACCTCTCCCCCCCCAACCTATTTATAACATCATTACTTCCAAATTTCTCGACTAATTCCGCATCAACCCATCTAGTTTTGACGCTAATATCACAGAACCACGAAGCATGATCAATTGCATCAAATAACGCGGCATATGAATCCCTTATTTGGTAATCTCCTGTCCCGAAATATTTCCCTACAATCGCTATTTCTATATTCTTGCTTTTTGGTTTCTTAATTTCTTTTACCAAGTTTTCCCATCTTGAGAGATCCGACACCTTAATTGAAAGTCCTAATTTCTTTAGAATCTTTTGATCTATCCCCTGCTTCTGAAGTATAAGAGGTACTTCGTAAACACTTTTTGCATCAGGGTTTGAAATTATATTCTCAGCATTCATATTGCAGAAGAGGGCAAATCGATCGCGTCTTCTCTGATCCAAATATTTTTCCGATCTTGCAATTATAAAATCGGGTTGGATTCCCATAGAATTTAAAGTTCTAACGGAAAGTTGGGTAGGTTTTGTTTTTGGTTCTCCAAGGTGAGGAGGGGTCGGGACATAGCTTACATGAATATGAATTACATCCCCGGGATTTTTTAAGGTCATTATTCTTGATGACTCATAATAAAAAATATTTTGATATTCTCCCGCTGTACCACCAAGCTCAATCATTACAATATCAGCGTTGTTCTTTTTTCCTGCCCGCTCAATTCTCGAGATTATTTCGTCGGTTATATAAGGAATTGCCTCTACATCTTCTCCGTTATATTCAAACCTTCTCTCGCGTTCAATGACTGTCCAGTAGATTCTCCCCATAGTTACAAAATTATCTCTACCCATATTCTCATCAAGAAACTTTTCATATGTTCCAATATCCATGTCTCCCTCCGTACCATCCTCACACAAGAATGGATCTCCATGTTCTATTGGATTAATTGTTCCCGCGTCCAAATTTAAATAATTTTCAAATTTAATAGGAACAACCCTATGTCCTGAAAGTTTTAAAAGTAGGGCGATAGATGCCAGGGCGATTCCTTTTCCGATGCCTGAAATGACTCCTCCGGAGATAAATATGTACTTAGTCACGATTTATAATAGCAAATGCTTGATTAAAAATCAACGTAGCGTTGCGTGATAGGTTTTTTACTACTTTGATATCTTGCAAACGGATCGCTTAAATGGTATATGTTTAATCATGGAATTAGAACGAATCGTACTGATATCGAATGCAATTGCCAGAAGCAAAGCAGAAGCTGAACGGCAACGGAGCGCTGAACAAGCAAGGGAAAGTATACCTGAATTTCGGAGAAGATTATCAGGATTAATTCTCGCAAATGTAGTCCAAAAAACAGAAATAATAGAATGGAAGGTGCGGTGGCCAAGTGAAAAATTTAACAAAGATATATTTGATACGCGCTTGGAATGCGGCATTATTATTCCTGATGATCCCGAAAGGGTTAAAGTTGTAATTTCAAGTTCCGGCTATCCTGAGTCTGGGCGAAATCCTACTTTTGAAATTAGCGTAGAAGAAAACGACTCGCGATTAATAATTGATCAAGAAAGAGTTAGTGTAGTATCTAAAGCCATAGATTCAAATGTGCCCAGTGATCCAATGCGCATTGTTATAGGAGGCAAGTATCACAGCTGGCCAATATGGGAGAGAGAAGCAACTATGGAGGACGTAAAAGCCTATTCCGACCTTTTGGAGGTTATAGAAAACGGGGATGTTGAGTTTAGCGGAAAAACACCCACAAAGTACATAGTTACTCCCCCAAAACCTTCTCTTTCAGAGCATATTTCAAAACCCATCTGAGGCAAATCATAAATGTTCCGATTACACTCCGATCACACATTTGGGGGCATAAGGAAACAAGTAGAACACACCTTAACCAGCATAAATTGAGCGGGGTACGAGAATTGAACTCGCTTCTCTACCTTGGGAAGGTAGCATACTACCGGTGTACTAACCCCGCATTATAGCAAGGTTTTATTTTATATTTTCCGAATCACAAACGCAATTAAGAACAGGTACAAACCTAGTACACCCGGAGGGTGGATTAGCTTGACACCTACGCTTTTACTTATACTTATCTGGGAAGCTTAATTTCGTCGTCAGGATAAATCAGGTCGGGATTTGTTATGTTATTTGTCTTTGCAAACTCAGACCATTTGTATCCGTCTCCGTAGGCCCTTACCGAAATTGTCCAAAGGCTATCTCCTTCTCGTACGGTATACGAATTTCCTGTAATCTTTTCAGGATCTGCCCGGCTCCCTGAAGCTACCTTTTCCGCAGCAGCAGCCGGAACTACAAGCTTCATGCCTTTTTCAATAATATTGGGATTAACGATTCTGTTTGTCTGAGCCAACTCGCTCCACTTGTATCCGTCTTTATAAAGTTTTTCCGCTATCGCCCAGAGGTTATCTCCTTCCTGGACTTCGTAAACCTGCGCGCTAGATCCGCTTTGCGTATTAAATGCTTCTTCTGTTATAACTCCTTTTTTAGATACGGTCTTTAAACCTATAAATAAAATTACAAAAAGAACAACTACAGTAAGGACACCATAGGCAAGACTTCTGTAGGATTTGGAAGATGGAACCAACTTGTCAATGCTTTTTTCTTTTTTTGATCCGCCTTTTTTTCTTGGCATTATTCTAAGTCCCCTAACTCCTTCCCAGGCAGAGATATAGGTGCTGAAATATTAAAGTATAGTTGGAGTATTTGTCAACCCCGATTTAACCGGTCCGCACGGAGTCCTGGCGAAGCGTGGCGGGATGGACGGGACTCGAACCCGCGACCTTCTCCGTGACAGGGAGACGCTCTAACCAAACTGAGCTACCACCCCAAATAATTGGGCGTGCTCAATTTTACATAATTGTTGAACTCCAGTCAATCGTCGTATAAAATAGTTGCTATGACAAATCAGGAAGTAGCCCGTTTGCTCAGAAATGTCGCAGCTGCCTATTCAATAAAAGACGAAAAAAAACACATTTTTCAAATAATTGCCTACCAAAAAGCTGCTGATGCTATTTATAATTTACCTCACGAACTTAAAGATGTTCTAAGGGAAAGGACTCAAGAAAAAATTCCCGGCGTCGGGCCATCAATTTTATCCCATCTTGAAGAATTATTTGCAAAGGGCCGGGTTAAGCACTTTGAAGAAATAATGAAGGGTATACCTCCCAGTGTCTTTCCTTTGCTTAAGGTAACAACACTTGGTCCCAAAAAAGCATACAAATTAACCTCGCATCTCAAGCTAAATAACCCTGATACTATTGTTGATGATTTAATAATTGCCGCGCAAAAAAATAAAATTGCAGGTATTCCTACATTCGGGGAAAAGTCACAAGCGGATATTCTGCGCGCACTGGAAGAATACAAACTGGGAAAGATTAAAGCCAATAGGATGCCTCTCCCTTATGCGTTTGAACTTGCAAGGAAGACGGAGGAGTATCTCAGAAAAAGTAAATTCGCGGAACAGGTTTTTCCTCTGGGCAGCCTGAGACGAATGATGGCAACGGTTGGTGATATAGATTTTGCCGTTGCTACAAAGCAACCAAAAGAAATAATTAACCATTTCATTAATTATCCCGGGACCGAAAGGGTAATTGAAAAAGGAGAAGCTTCATCATCTATTTTGGTTTCCGGAGGAAGACAAGTGGATCTTATGGTGCAAGATCCTGATAGCTTTGGTAGCCTACTCCAGCACTTTACCGGTTCAAAGTACCACAATGTTGCGCTTCGTGAATTTGCATTAAAAAAAGGAATGTCGCTTTCTGAATACGGAGTAAAAGTAAGAATAGGGAAAAAACAGGAATTAAAAAAATTTAAAACAGAAAAAGACTTCTATCAATTTCTTGGACTTGATTGGATAATCCCTGAGATGAGAGAAAATAAAGGAGAAATAGAACTCGCAATTAAACATAACCTTCCCAAAATTGTTGAGTTAAAGGATATAAGAGGAGACTTACATATACATTCAAGCTATCCCATTGAGCCAAGTCATGACTTGGGAAAAGACACAATGCAGCAAATGCTGGGCAAGTCAAGGTCTTTGGGTTATGACTATATTGCTTTTTCCGAACACAATCCAGGCATCACAAACCATTCGAAAAATCAAATTTATTCAATATTGGCAAAGAGAAGTGAATATATCGAACAATTAAAAGAGAGTAATAAAGGTATTCGAATAATTAATCTACTCGAAGTTGACATCTTGCCTTCAGGCGAGCTTGCAATGGACGATAAGTCGCTTGACTATGTAGAAGCGGCAATAGTTTCTGTACATAGTGTTTTTAGTACGCCGAGGCAAAAAATGACCAAAAGAGTTCTGAGAGGTCTTTCCAATCCCAAGGCAAAAATACTTGCTCATCCGTCCGGAAGGTTAATTAACCAACGGGAAGAATATGAGCTGGATTGGGACGAGATTTTTGATTTTGCGCTTAAACACAATAAAGCCATAGAAATAAACGCCTGGCCAACAAGGCTTGACTTAACCGACACGCTTGTTGATCAAGCTAGGAAAATGGGGGTTAAATTTGTAATTGATACAGACAGCCACGCTTCATATCAAATGGACAATATGTTTTACGGGGTATCTGTAGCCCGGCGAGGGTGGTGTACCAAAAAAGATATTCTCAATACACTACCTTACGAACAGTTTTACAAATGGCTTACAGGATAACCGTAGATCGTTAAACGATACGGTTATTGTAATCAATACCCGTTGACTTCGGTTAAATGTTGTGGGAAAATATTTACATGAACACACCCCTAATAATAAGTATAGTTATATTGCTCTTATTGGTTTTTCTATGGTTTACATACAACTCTCTCGTAGTCCTTCGTGAAAGAATTAAGGAAGCATTATCACAAATTGACGTTCAGCTCAAAAGACGTACTGATCTCATTCCCAATTTAATCGAAACAGTCAAAGGATATGCAAAGCATGAGAGAGAAGCATTTGAAAAAGTAACTCAAGCTCGAGCCAACATGCTGAAAGCAGAAACTCCACAGCAAAAAGCAAAAGCAAACAATATGCTTGAGGGCGCTTTAAAATCAATTTTTGCCGTGGCAGAAGCATATCCCGACCTTAAAGCAAGCAATAATTTTCTAAATCTTCAGGAAGAACTGACTGATACTGAAAACAAAATTTCTTACTCGAGACAGTTCTATAATTCAAATGTTCTAGCATACAATTCTTCCATAAAAACTTTTCCGGCAATGATTTTTGCCAATATGTTCGGCTTCAAAGAGTCTGAGTTCTTTGAAACAGAGGAAGAAGCAAAAAAAGAAGTCAAAGTACAATTCTAACCCCAGCTTACATGATTATTTCATTCGAATTTGTGGTATAATTTTATAGCTAAATTTATACTTAAAAAATAACAATGACTATTTACAACGCTATATCGGCAAACAAGATGAAGACATGGATCATAATGATCCTTTTTGTCCTGTTTTTCTTGACAGCCTCCTATATTCTTGGCAGGGCACTGGGCTACGGACTATCATTTGCTGGTATCATGCTTATCATATCCGGCATAATGTCCTTTATTTCCTACTATAACTCAGACAAAATTGTTCTGGCTATGTCCGGGGCAAAACCCGCGGACAAAACAAATTACAGAGAACTCTATACTACGGTTGAAAATCTTTCAATTGCTTCCGGCCTTCCAATGCCAAAGGTTTATGTTGTTGATGACCCGTCCCCAAACGCTTTTGCAACAGGACGAGATCCAAAACACGCGGCGGTTGCCGCGACAACAGGGTTACTTTCAAAATTAAAAGACGTAGAGCTTGAGGGTGTTATAAGCCACGAACTTTCACATGTTAAAAACTATGACACGAGGCTTATGGGTGTTGTGTCAATCTTAGTTGGTTCAATTGCGATTCTTGCCGATGTATTTTTCAGATCAATGTGGTTTTCAGATAGGGGTTCTGACAGACGAAGCGGAAACAGTATATTTTTAGTGTTGGGAATAGTTTTCGCGATTCTTGCACCAATTATTGCAATCTTAATCCAGCTAGCTGTATCCCGACGGAGAGAATATCTGGCGGATGCCGACGGCGCACTTTTAACACGATATCCGGATGGATTGGCAAAAGCATTAGCAAAAATCGCGCAGGATAAAACTCCCCTTAAACGCGCAAGCACGGCAACTGCTCACTTATATATTGAAAACCCTTTTAAAGGTGAGCGCGCAAAAGGTTTTTTTGTAAATCTATTCAGCACTCATCCCGCGGTTGAAGACCGTATCCGGATTCTTCGGGAAATGTAAACTCACTGGTTTAGTACTTCGAATTTAGTATTTCGTGCTTTATAATATCTTTATGAACTTACTGCTAATTTTAGTTGGAAAATTCATTTTGTTTTTTTCTAAAACTTTTAACCTCGGTTCCGGTTCTACCTGGCCCGGACATATCGCTCTTGAAATAAACCCGAACTTTATCCGACAGGTTTTAAAGAAAAATCCTGATCTTAAGATTGTATTGGTTGCAGGAACTAACGGAAAAACCACAACAGCTACCCTGCTCAGGCACATTTTAGAAAAGTCGAAAATTAATGTTTTTCAAAATGAAGAAGGAGCAAATCTTCTGAACGGAATTGGGTCAAGTATTATTAAGAATTCAAATGTCTTTGGAAAGCTAAACTTTGATACCGCCTTGTTTGAAGTTGACGAAAACAGCCTACCTCTTATTTTGGATGAATTCGAACCTAATATACTGGTATTGCTCAACCTTTTCAGGGATCAATTGGATAGATACGGAGAAGTCAATACCGTTGCAGACAAGTGGTCAAAAAGTCTTCAAAAATTAAAGAAAACCAAGCTGATCGTCAATGGAGATCATCCTGAACTCGCATGGATGGCAAAAGAATCAAATTTAAAATCTTATTATTTCTCAATTCCTCAAAATCTTATGAAGTCAAAATTTCCGGAAGATGATGCCGACTTCCTCTACTGCCCCAATTGTAAAACGAAACTTAATTTTAATAAAATATCTTTCTCAAGTCTCGGGTTATTCGAATGTCCAAAGTGCGAATTTTCTAATCCCGAATCTAAAGTTCTCAACCTTTCAAATCCCTTAACAGGAGACTACAACTATTACAATGTCGAAGCCGCCTCTGTTGTCGCAAGTGAAATCTTTGGTACACCTCTGGTCAACATCGAAAACGCTTTTAAAACATTTAAACCCGCCTTTGGAAGGCAAGAAGTATTTGAAAAAGTCGGCAAAAAAATAATGGTTATCCTCTCAAAGAACCCGGCAAGCCTTAATAGGTCTTTTGAGGCAGTCTTATCGGTAAAAAAAGACAATGATTCATTGCTTATGGTTTTAAACGATAGGATTCCGGATGGAAGAGATATTTCATGGATTTGGGATACAGATTTCGAAAACTTTATTCCAAACTTTAAAAACATTACAGTCTCGGGAGACAGATGCTACGATCTGGGATTAAGAATTAAATACGGGATGGAAAATCAATCCGCCGGCCGGCGGACAAAAATTAAAATTTTTGAAAATCTCAAAGAAGCAATCGGAAAAGCAGCCAACGAAACCTCGACGAACGAAACGCTTTTTATCTTACCAACCTATTCGGCAATGTTAGAAGTAAGAAAAATTTTATCCGGAAGAAAAATACTATAGTCGTTTCAAGGATACTCCTTGTCATGCGTATCAGGGATAATCCTTGTTTTAAATGAAGGGAAGATGAAAAAAAATAATAAATATTCAATAACTATCGGCTGGCTATACCCCGACCTCATGAATACCTATGGGGACCGTGGAAACATAATTGTTTTGTCTAAACGCGCCGAATGGCGCGGCATAAAAGTAAAAGTCTTACCAATAAACATTGAGTCTAGTCAATGGTCAATTGTCAATTGTCAATTGTTATTCATGGGCGGCGCTCAAGACACCCAGCAGGAGATCGTTAATCGAGATCTTCTGGGTGCAAAGGGTCGGACCCTGGTTTCAATGATTGAAAAAGGAATTCCGGGACTTTTTATCTGCGGAGCATACCAATTCTTAGGTAAATATTATATAACTGCAG
>Ga0075621_146_pt1 | contig 7178 bp, 9 predicted proteins | sample RifGroA1_FD_68375 | JGI IMG/M metagenome (GOLD analysis project Ga0075621, IMG submission 68375) | Microgenomates (Levybacteria) bacterium GW2011_GWA1_39_11
GAATATCCCTGGCCTAAATAGAGGACTAAAAAAGGATTTTACCTCAGATTAAGAGTTTCCGCCCTAAACACGATATTTTTTGGTTTTACAACGACCTGTCTTTTGCCTTTTTCAACTACTCCCGCGTCTAGTGCTTTGAATTTATTTTTTCTAATTATTTGAAGTGTTTTTTGTGCATCTTTTTCCGCTACAAAAATTGCATAGTCTTGCCCCATGTTTAGAATTGCATAGATTTCATGGTCTGAAAGGTTCGCGGCTTTCTGGATCATGGGTTTAATTTGGGGCCTTCGATCATCTCTTCAACCTGTCTTAATATTTTATCCTTATGTTTAAATTTTTTAAGAACGGCAATCACATAGTATGCTTCCTTTATATCAAAAAGCCAGGTAAAGAAAATATAAGATGTTAGGCCTAGGACTGAAGCGATTCCCGTCAGAATAAGAAGATTTATGGTTCTGGTTGTATCAAAAACCAATTGGTCCAATAACTTTATTGGTATATAAAGCGCTACACCCATAACAATACTTGAAATAAAAATTTTAAGAAAACTAATACCGAGATTCAGTTTTGGAAGATCAATTTTTCGATTTAGGAGAAATGTTAAAACTAGCGATCCCAAAATTGATGATAGGGAAAATGAAAAGGCAAGATAGTAAATAGGTAAATTGTTTTTTAGGATTAAAAGATAAGAAATAAAAATATTTAAGATGACTGAACCGATTGTCACTATAAGAGGTGTTTTTGAATCCTTAAATGCATAAAACGCCCGCGACAAAAGAGTAAGCAGGGCATTTGCCGTCACAGCAATTGAAAAATAAGCAAGAGTCAAACCTGTATCAACTGTTGCATCCCAGTCAAAACGGGAAGCGCCATAAAAAAGGCGGACCAACGGAATTCTTAGGACTATAAGGATAACGCTTACAGGCAATGTGAGATAAAGAATCTGACTGAAGGAACTTGTAAAAATTGAGAGGAATTCTTTTTTATCTTTTGATTTTAAGGAAAGGGCCGGAAAGCTTGCTTGGGCTATCGATTGCCCTAATAAAATAACCGGTGCCATAGCAAGGGTTTGTGCCAGATCAAAAATGACAAGGGATCTTGCAGAGATAAATGAAGCAAAAAATACACTAGCGGTAGCTGCGATTTGTGAAACAATAAGAGCTAAGGACCTTGGAACCATGAGTCTTAAGAGTTTATAAATTCCTGTTCTCATATCAAAAGAGGGGTAAAATCTAAATCCGGTTACACCCAATAGGGGCAATTGAACCAATAGAAAAAGCATGGCTCCGATAAGAACACCTGTGGTTGCTCCATAAATGCCGAATCCTAAAAAATTAGAAAAAATGATAAGCCCCAGTATTATTCCGAAATTATAAAAAGCATTTGCAAGTCCGGGTATTACAAAATGCTGAAAAGACTGAAGCATTCCTGTCACGATGGTACCTAAAATAAAGAAAACTTGAGAAAGCTGAATTATAATCATTAAATTCGCCATGAGTCGCAGTTCGTTTTTTGAAAATCCCGGAGCAATCATTCCTGATAATTGATAAGAAAAAACAATTATTATTGCTGATATAAAAATAAAGAAGATAATTCCGATAGTTATTAAAGCAGATGTAAACTCATATGCTTCCTTCTTTTTGTTATTCGCCAAAAACTCGGTAAAAATCGGTATGAAAGAGGCTGAGAGCGCGCCCGCGACAACAACCTGAAAAACAAAATCAGGAATTCTAAAAGCGGCAAAAAATACACCAAGATCAGATGACGCGCCAAATAAAGAAACTAACAATCTGTATTTTAATATTCCAAGAATTTGAGAAAATACTGTAGTTAAAATAATAAAGGATGCAGCTGTGAAGATATTTGTTTGCCTTGAAACAAATGCTCCAATTCCTTTTTTCACGAGACTTGTCACCATTGTATTTACCAGTATACCATGCTAAAATTGCCTTGCACAGGCAGTAAAACACTTATGCCGGTAATAAAATCTGCAATTAAAAAATTAAGGCGGGATAAAAAGCGCGAAAAACAAAATGATGATTTTCGCAAGACTTTACAAGCTATAATTAGAGCCGCGAAAAAACAAAAAACTTCTAAAAAAATAAGTGAGGCATTTTCTGCAATTGATAAAGCTGTTAAGAAAAATATTATCCATAAAAATAAAGCAGCAAGAATAAAATCCTCACTCTCAAAACCTGCTACCAAGACAACTAAAGCTCCTTCCTCTGCAAAAACTGCTAAAAAACCGCCTACTAAAACAAAAAAACGATCTACCACGAAGAAAACGAGAACCCCAATTAAATAATCCGCGAAAATCAGCTATAAATCGGGGTGCATTTCACTTTGACAATCTGCTTGAAATTGCCTAAACTGGGTGTATGGCAAATTCACCGCAGGTGAAAATTAATCTTATTGGCAAACCAAAACAATCCCTAACCCAGGAATTCCTGAAGTGGGCTGTAAATGTTGGAAGAATAGTTATTGTTGTTACAGAACTCCTGGCGCTTTCGGCATTACTTTACAGGTTTACTGTTGATCGTAAAATAATTGATCTTCATGACAAAATAAAGAAGGCTGAGCTGTTTGTTAAAAGCCAAGCCGCAAAAGAAGCTGACTACAGGAGCATCCAGTCACGACTGGAAAATATCAAATTGACCCAAGCGGAAACGAAAATCAAAATAGACATAATGAACGATATTTTAAAATCTATTTCCCAAGGTAATTTTTCTTCTACAAATTTAACCGTCAATCAAAACAATATAAATATTAACGGCATTGCCTTCTCTATATTCCCTATTAATAATTTCATTCAAGTTCTAAAAGAAAATCCGAATGTAACCTCAATAAGCCTTGATGAGATTACTGGGGTAAGTCAAGGAGTACAATTCAAATTGAATATTGAGCTAAAACAAAACAAGAAAAGCTGATTATGAAACTTGATTTTCTAAAGAAGTTCAAAAACACATATTTCAAATATGTAGAGTCCTTATCTCCTCAGGAGAAACAAAAAATAGAAGGCTATTTATATATAACGCTTACGCTTTTTACAGTTTCTTTTTTCGGATTTTTTGCAATAACTCCCACCTTAAGCACTATATCTAATTTAGATAAGCAATATAAGGACAATAATCTGGTTTATGAAGCTTTGAATAAAAAATTGGGAAATCTTCAGCTCTTAGATTTTCAATATAGAGAGATACAACCCGACCTTGAATTTATTTATTCAGCTATTCCGCGGAGTGCAAAAATTCCTTATCTTGGACGACAGCTTGAAAATATTGCCATAAACAATAATGTATCTGTCGCAAAATTGAACTTTAATTCTGTTGAGATTTATCCCAATAAAAAGATTGATCCGATTTTTTCTTTCAATTTTGTAATTAATGTTATAGGTAAAGAAGCCGATGTTAATAATTTTATCGCCGATATTATTAACTTTGATAGAATAATTGGAATCGATAGAATAATCACAGGTAAAGATGAGGAAAATAAACAACTGGCGTCAATTACCGGAAGAGCTTATTTTTCTGATAAATAATGTTTAAAAATCTTTTATATCTTGCTATTCTTACAACCGTAGTGGTAGCCTCTTGGATAGGTTTTGCCGTTTATCATAATCACACAACTTCAACCATAAGCACCGATACAAGTATTAGAATCGCACCCATCCGGCCTGAATTTGATAGGGAGACTATTCAAAGCATAAAATCGAAGAGAAATGTCGGGGCAAACTTAAATGAACAAAGAACGAATGTTATTCTTGCACCAGACATAAATCCGACACCAACATCGACATCTTCCGGAGAAATAAATCTATAATATGAGAAAAGGGTTATGGAGCAAAAGAATTCCTACTTTTTTTGCTTTTCTGCTTCTTTTTATAAGTATTTGGGTTACATCATTTCTAATACAAAAAGGTGTTATTTTTGTCGGCCGCGCCACTCCTGAAAAGTCTCCCCGGGAAGTTTTAATTTCAAATATTACAGACTCATCTTTTACTGTTACTTTTCAAACTCTGGCGAAAACCGTGGCAGCTGTTTCTATTGAAGAAAAAAATAATCCGCAGTTTGTAGTTTTTGATGACAGAAATAAAAGAACGGATGAGCAAAAACCTTTTTATTCACACTACATTACAGTCTCAGATCTTAAACCTAAAACAATATACGAACTCTCAATTTTATCTGATGGAGAAATTTATCTTAATGGAGAAAAAAAATATATCGTAACTACCGGACCATTAATAACTGGTGCGCCTCCTGTACAAAACCCTATTGTTGGGAAAGTTTTACTTCCTGATGGATCAGCGGCATCCGATACTATTGTTGTAATTGCAATTGAAGGAGCCCAAAGCATCTCGTCTTTAACAAAAGACGACGGCACATATATAATTCCGACAAATTCAATAAAGAAAACCATACTTGATGACTATTTGACAATAGACGGCAATCAGGAAATTCAACTTAAAATTATTCGGGGAGATATGAGAGCTTCTGTAAAATCTTTGTTTAAAGACTCGGAATTGATACCGCCTCTCACGCTTCAAAAAAATTATGATTTTACTAAAACTCCCGAGCAAAAAATATCAAGCCTTGCCTCTCAGTTAAAGGTACCTCCGGCCAAAACGAAATTTGGCGAAGTAAAAATTTTAAATCCCAAACCATCTGAATCTTTAATTGACAACAAGCCACTGTTTAGAGGAGTTGCTCTTCCTAATAAAACAATAAAAATAACAATTGAGTCAAACCCGATAAAAACAGAGGTGATAAGTGACAACAATGGATCCTGGAGCTTCCGGCCATCAGTTCCCTTGTCTCCCGGAGAACATACGATTACAATAGAAACTCAGGACAATTTTGGTATTTTGAAAACAATTTCTCAGAAATTTACCGTCTTTGCCTCAGGGGCTCAGGTTGCAGAAAGCGCAACGCCGTCCGCAACACCCGCTATAACAATAACGCCTACTACAACCCAGGCTATTACTCCAACCGTTTTTATATCCCCTTCAGCAACTCCTCTTATTACTCAAATTCCAACAATTGCTCCTACAGTTGTTGTGACAATACCGCCAACGATTCCTCCCATAACTATTCCTATAACAACACCCGCCCCGCCCGGAAGCAGTTCCTCATTAATACTTACTTCAATATCTATAATTTTAATATTTACCGGAAGCGTATTATTGTTTCTACTTTAAAGATACACTAAAATAAACCTCTATGAAGATTGGAATAATAGGGGCGGGGTTTACGGGATTGTCTGCCGCATTTTATCTAACTAAAAAAGGGCATGAAGTTGTTATATTTGAAAAAGATGAAAGACCAGGAGGTCTTGCGGTTGGTTATCGCGAAAAAGAATGGGATTGGTCTTTAGAGAAACACTATCATCATTGGTTTACAAATGATAGAAGCGTCTTGGGGCTTGCTCACGAAATTAATCACAAGGTTATAATTAAACATCCTAAAACTTCTTCATTTGTAGACAACGGCATTTTTCAATTCGATTCTCCATTATCCCTCTTAAGATTCCCAAAGCTGGCTATGCCCGATAAAATTCGAATGGGCATATCCCTTGCTCTCTTGCGCTACAACCCCGTTTGGAAACCACTTGAAAATTTTCGTGCCGAATCTTATCTTAGGTTTTCGATGGGAAACTATGCTTATAAAAAACTCTGGGAACCTTTGATGAAAAATAAACTTGGGAAGTATTCGAAAGATGTTTCGCTGGCTTGGTTTTGGGCCCGAGTTTATAAAAGAACAGAAAGTCTGGCATATCCTGAGGGTGGATTTTTAAGTTTTGCCGAACATCTGCAGAAAGAGATAAAAAAAAATGGCGGCAAATTTTACTACAACACAGAAGTCTTAAAAATCAAAAATCAAAAGTCAAAAGTCAAAATTTCAATTCAAAATTCTCAGCCAAAGGCTGATGGGCCTTTGGCCCAAAAATCTGAAGATCTCGAGTTTGATAAGGTAATTGTAACTTTGTTTCTGAAAATCGCCCCTGATCTTCCATCTGCTTATACCGAAGTTTTAAGCAAACTTAAGGGAATCGGCGCAATAAATATAGTTTTAAGATTAAAAGAGCAATTTCTTCGTGACGGAACTTATTGGCTAAATATGTGTGACTCTCGTTCTCCGATTCTCGCAATAGTTGAACATACAAATTTTATGGACAAAGAGCATTACAACAATGAACATATTGTTTATCTTGGAAATTATCTTGAACCATCCGATCCTAGATTTCAAATGACGGACGAACAACTACTCAAACTCTATGATCCCTGGCTTAAAAAAATCAACCCCACCTATCAGTTGTCAGTTGTCAGTTGTCAGTTGTTCAAAACCCCCTTTGCCCAACCCATAATTCCAATAAACTACTCAAAAATTATTCCGCCTTTTGAAACTCCACTCCCAAATGTTTATCTTGCAAATATCCAACAAGTTTATCCCTGGGATAGAGGAACAAACTATGCTGTGGAACTAGGAGAGAAAGTAGCAAAATTAATAACAAGATAATTCTCAATTTTAAATTTTAAATTTAAAATGAAATCTAAATTTTCAATGTTTAAAAATTTAAACATTACAAATTCAATAAAAATTAAAAATTCTAAATTAAAAATTCTATTAATACTTTTAGTAATCGGGGGAGTCTTAAGGTTTTATAATCTAAATTGGGGTGCTCCTTTCTATTTTCACCCCGATGAGAGGAATATCGCTTCTTTAATCTCATCACTTAATTCGGCCAATTTAGATTTTCTATGGAAGGGAACTTTTGTTTACGGCACTCTAGTTTCAAATGTTTTATTTATCAAACTGATTTCGTCTTCTAATTTCATAAACTCTTGGGCTTTAATATCAACAATGAGCGAATCCTTATTCCGTTTTGTGATGAGTAAAAGATTGGAAATAATTACACCAAGAAACGCAAAAATAAATAAAGACCTACTTCTATTCCACAGAAGATAAAGTAAATACGAACTTCCCAAAATTATTCCGCTGCCAATTCCAACATTAACATAAAAAGCGTTGTAACTTCCAAAAGGGAGTATTAGTAAACTTCCGAAAATCCAAACGAGCGTAATAATTAAAGCTTTGTTTCTACTTTTAATTACTAAAAAGAGCAAGGTACCAATGACAATAATTATTAAAAGATACATTAACGGCGGGTGAATATTTAATATA
>Ga0075621_141_pt1 | contig 6577 bp, 6 predicted proteins | sample RifGroA1_FD_68375 | JGI IMG/M metagenome (GOLD analysis project Ga0075621, IMG submission 68375) | Microgenomates (Levybacteria) bacterium GW2011_GWA1_39_11
CTTTATGAGTGTCATTCGCAGACCGCCACGCTTCGTGGCGGTTTGTATTTATATATCTTTTTTTATCTTAAATTTCCAACTATCAATGTTTATAAGGTTGATTTTACCCCTGTTTTCGTTTATCAGAGCTTTCAATCTTGTAGAAAATCGTTTCGTATTTATACCGGGTTTTCTTATACCGGCGTTTGAAGATACAACGTACACTTTCGTCTTTTTTTCTACTACCTTTCTTATTAAATACTCAAAATCTCCATCACCAGTAAAGATAAGAAACTCGGTATCAGGGCCAGCCATCTCCATTGCATCTACCGTTAAGTCCACGTCGCAATTTGATTTCTTGTTATACCCCATATCAACTACTTCTACTGATTCTCTTCCGCAACCCAGGCACTTGATCGAAATCTTCTTGTCAGGCTTCTTATAAGCAAAGACCGTTTTTGCTTTTACAGTACAACCATTCTGCCCAAGTAGCTCGAATTCTTTTGCTGTTTCTATGTCTCCCTCATCAATACCTGAATAGAAAAAGATATGCGTACATTTCCACTTAGAACGTAGATAGTCGCAAAGTTTGTGCCAATCGATAATAAAACCTAGTAGTTTCTGAGTAGTGCTCGCAGTGTTTTGTGCATCTATAAAAGCGAGCCTTTTTGTTTTTGAGGTAATCATAAAATTAGTGTTTGGTCGGATCAGTTAGCTTGTAAGAAAAGCCTGCTTTCAGGGTTGGTGGCAACGGCTTGCCTTTGACAGAGGTTATCTCCTCTCCAGTCTTACCCCCTCTCGGCCCAATAATTTCATACTGGCCGGATCGAGGTACCGTTTGTCCTGACCTGAGTTTGGGTTTCATAATTATTCCTGATTATTTTTACAGTGTTTTTCGGCAAATTCTGAAAGTTGCTTAGTTAAGGATTTTATCTCATCAGCAATTTCGCCACCAAACGCCATTCTAGTCAAAACCTCTGGTGGCAATCGCCACTCCATTTTGCCATCAGCAATTGGGATAACCGCACATTTTTTAGTATCGTTAGAAGTACGTGATCCAGCTTGAAACTTTCCTACACCTGGTACTTTATGTGCCTGCTCCGAACTGCGCTTTCTGGTCAAAACCGAACCTGGATCTAATAGACCTGCAAACTCACAAATCTTTAAAAATGCAGGTACAGCTGAAATTGCAATACGGCGACTAAGGGAATAGTGGTGCATAAACTCATTGGCTAGATCATCTTTGGATAACTTGTGTGGCTCGGTAACGGCACTAAATAATTTTTTGTAAGCATCTCTTAGTATCTGCTGCACCTCTGAGTTGCGGGTGTCGCCTCGTAACTGGAATTTCTGTAATGCACCTGTTGATTTACCGTTATCATCAACTACACCAAGAAACTTAAGCGTATTTATTGCCAAATATGCATCCGCCTGGCCAAAACTATAGTTCTTAAAATATTCAGGTGTAACATTTGATAGACTACGTTCTGTAACCAATTCCATTAACTTCTCCATTTTTGATGCGCTAAGATAAGGGATTTTTGACTGTGCTACCTGCTTATTTTCTTTATGCATAAAATTAATGGGTTAAATTTGATATAGGTATATGATAGCAAATACAAAAAGAATGTCAAACACAACTATATTAAGCAAAATAGCCATATAATATAAAGCAATTTGTGAGTTATCCACAGGTAGTATGAATGGGCAAATTTACTACTGAATGCTATCCACCTCTTTCATAATTCTTGCTGTTTCTACAAGTGCAACAATGATTTTTTGGTAGTGTTCAATATCAGAATTTGAGAGCATGCGACCCTTGCGATCCTTGAGCCATTTCTGCGCTGGTTGGTAACCGCCGATGTAAAAATTCCATGCGACTTCTGGAACGTTGCCAAAGTATTGTTCAGAATTGATAAACACCTTACCATCTTTGTATGAGACTTTTTCAATAGTGTCGGAGCCGGAGATTGGATAAGTCGTGATGAATTGACCGACTTTTGGAGATTCAAGCAAATGTATCTCTCGTATCTCGTGTCCCAATGCAACCAACGCATCAAATTGTTTTTTGTCCTTCGGATACGGCACGCGCGGAAAGTCTATTTTAAGAAATTCCTTGTATTTTTCTCGGTATGTTGGCGAGTGCAAAACTGCGTAAATATAATCAAAAATATCTTCCGGTGTAGTTTTCCCTGCGCCGGTTTTGATCTTATTTACAATTATCCAATTAAGATTCGGGACACGAGAACCTGTGTCGTCGTATAAATATAGAGGAGCTGCGTATGTTAATCCGGGATGCAGATGACCATCCACAAGTACTTTGGATACAAAAACATGTGAAAAGTTTTCAGCTCCTTGGTCGTTCCTAATAAATGTGAGCCCGAGATTTTCCTTAAAAAATTCTTTCATTACTTTAAGCCGTGCTCTTGTTATTGTTTGTGGATCATAATTTATGTACCTAGTATCGAATGCTCTGTAGATCAGTTCTCTAACTTTGCTGTCGTCGACTCCCTCTTTATCAAATTCTTCCTTACTAAATTTTATAAATTCATCGTCTTTGCCGCTTACGATACAGACGCTGTTTATAGGAAATATTTCCGCCACAGAAAATCCTTGTTCATATATCTCGGCAATTTCATTATCTCGAACTACCCATTCAAGATTGACACCAGTTGGAGATATATTTTCCCATTTAATTTCTTCAAAAGAATTCTCTAGGTACTTGAACTTATTTTCTCGTGTTCCAAAACAGTCTGCACGAAATATCTTTACATCCTTATCTCTCCGGTCTTTATGTTTTATAGCAATTAAAATTGCCACTCCTTGTTGAATGTCAAAAACATTTTCGTCTTTACTTCCATCAGGAGCCTTCTCTCGCTTTTTTACATTTCCATGAAGGTCGAGCACTCTGATTTCATCAAACGTCTGCATGAGATGCCAGCGCATGCCTCGAAATGTCGGATTATCTAAGTACCCGTGCGCCGTAATCATAGCCACGACTCCTTCGCCCGTCTTGTCTATCATGTTTTCAGCAAAGCGTATGAATTTTACGTAGTCGTCATTCAACCACTTACTGTTGCGCTCCTGTAATTTGCCGCCAGTGGGCTCAACCTTATAAACGTCGTGTCCAGTGTAAAACGCATTGCTCGATTCGCCGGAATACGGAGGATTGCCTATAACAACCATAATTGGAGTATCGTTTTTTATAACTGCGGCTTTCTTTGCCTCTTCAGCGATAGCGGCGCCAAAATCAAATGCTAGAAGGTTTTGTTGTTTGGCGGCATCTTCAAGAGAGTTGGTCAAATAAACGCCAAGACGAGTTTTGCCGCTTTTTGTCTCGTTAAAATATTTGAAGCCAGTTTCTTGCAGTTTTAAACTTATTTTTAAATGAGCTATGGTGTAAGGAGACATCATTAGCTCAAAACCGTGAAGTCGTGGCAATAAATCGTGATGAACATAAGAGACCCAGCTTCCATCCTGTTTTCTCGTTCTTAAATTATTATAAATATTGTCTATAGTGGCGCTTAAAAAAGTACCCGTTCCAGTAGCTGGATCCAGAATCTGTACTTTGTGTTTGCCGTTCGTTAGCTTGGTAGTATCTCCTAACCCTTGCGCCAATCCAAAATCTTTTCTTAAAATTTGGTCAACTGAACGAATAATAAAATTTACAATTGGGAGGGGCGTGTAATAAGCCCCCATTCTTTTCCTAAGTTCTGGGTCGTATTCTTTTAGAAAATCCTCGTAGAAATGAATGACCGGGTCAGGTCCTTCATTTTTATTTCCAAAAAGGTCAAGTTTAAAGTAATGGGTCATCAGCACCTTTACATCAGAATGAGAAAAAACCTCGCAAAGTTCATCCACTATAAAACTCAATCTTTTTTCAAAATTGCGTCCGGCGATATGATCAAAGAAATGCCCAAGGAAAGGATTGGATGCCGGAATAAGTTCTTGAGCCTCTCTTCTTGAGAAATTTGCTGGGGTTTCGTCATAATACCTAGCGACAAAAAGACCATAAACAAGAGTTTGAGCATACATATCGGCAAAAGTTTCAGGACTTAAATCGTGGATAAGAAGTTTTTTTATAGTTTCATAAACTTTTATGATTTCATCATTTTTGTCTCTAATTCGAAATAATTCAACAACATTATCTCTGATTCTTTGCCCTTTACCGCCCATTATTTTTGCTAAGTGCTCTCCTTTTTTAATCGGCTCCTTATGGGAAGTGGCAAAATCAATTATGGTTGTAGCTGCTCTCTCATAATTTGAAACAATTAGCGCGATACTTCTGTTTTTTAAATCATAGTTGGCGATTTTAATTGGCTCTTCATATCTAATACCATTTCGATAAAAACGAAATTCGAGATAATCTGTAAGTACAAGGTTTGAGTAACCGAAATATCGAGTCATCTGTTCGGATTTTTCAATTTTATCCAAAGAAATACCAATATCTTTTGCCTCTATATAAAGGATCGGTACATCGTTTTTAAGAACAACAAAATCCGGTTTATTCCCTTGCTTCGCACGAGCGTCGTGGTCAATACGTCTAACATTTATTGATTCAAAAATTCCCTTGAGAAGTATTTCAAAATCAGTTCGATAACCCATTTCACTTGTTTCTTTGTGCGAGAACTTCTCTGAAATAGACTGAATGTATGTATTAAAAATATCTTTCATATTCTGCAGATCTAAGACTTTATGCTCAAAACTCTACCATTTTCGGAGCTTTTGGGGAATTTGAGCAGATTTATAAGAGATATTAAAAGTTGCGCTTTGAGATGAGATATAGTATAATGAAAGAACGCCCGAGAGGGTGTTTTTTCTAAAAGAATGATGAATAGATTCCTAAACTACATCAGAGATACGCGCGGGGAACTTCAATATGTCTCCTGGCCGACACGGCGACAATCAATCATCTTCACGGTAGTGGTTATCGCCATCTCCATTTTAGTTTCTGTCTTTCTGGGTTTCTTCGACTATCTTTTCTCTCTGCTACTTCAGAAGTTTATTCTATAAAGATATGGCTAAACAAAAGATTTCCGAAGGCAGACATTGGTATGTTGTTCATACCTATGCTGGGTATGAAAACGCGGTGATGCGCAATCTGAAACAACGCATCGAGTCTCTAGGCATGGAGGATAAAATCTTTAACGTCATCGTGCCGACCGAGAAGAAAATTAAGATTAAGAGTGGTAAACGAGTTGAAGAGGAAGAAAAGATCTATCCTGGCTATATCTTGGTAGATATGATCGTGACCGACGATTCTTGGTATGTGGTTCGCAATACCCCGAGAGTGACAGGTTTTGTTGGTTCGGGGGTCTACCCGGTGCCGATTGATCAATCGGAAGTGGAGGCGCTCTTCGCTAGAATGTCTGCCGACAAAGTGACGCACACCATCAATCTCTTGGAGAACGATGCCGTTATCATTATCGATGGTCCGTTTAAGGAGCTTGAGGGTAAAGTTTCCGAGATTGACGAAGAACGTGGCAAAGTTAAGGTCTTGGTGAACATGTTTGGCCGCGAAACCCCAGTCGAATTGGACTTCTTGCAAGTTAAAAAAGCTTAACGTATTCTACTCTTTATTATGGCTAAAAAGGTTGTCAAGGTTCTCAAGCTTCAGATTTCTGGCGGACAAGCGGTGCCGGGTCAGCAGCTCGGGCCGGTACTCGGCGCCGCCGGTATTCCCATTGGTGAATTTGTCAAACGTTTTAATGAAGAGACCAAAGACCGTAAGGGTGAGACGGTGCCTACCGTAGTCCAAATTTTCGAAGACAAAAGTTATGCTCTGACTTACAAGACCGAACCAGCTTCAGCTTTGATTCTCAAGGCTTTGGGCAAGGAGAAGGGCTCGGGCACGAACATGACTCTCAAAGTCGGGACATTGACCAAGGCCCAGCTGAAAGAAATTGCCGAAAAGAAGATGGCCGATCTGAACGCCAATGATATTGAAGCCGCGTCCAAGATCATAGCTGGAACTGCTCGCTCAATGGGTGTAGAGGTGAAAGGATAAAATATCATGCTTCATAATCAAAATACGAAAACTTGGTCTGGGTTTATCTACTCTTTCTCTAAACTGACTTAGGGGGCAGGTTTTGATTATCAAAACCTCGAAACTTGTCCCGCTGGGGCAGTTTTTTGTTCTTTCCAACATTAACAAGAGGAGGAAAACATGGAATATCGAGCCGTTGGAAATCGCTGTGCGGTTATCCTTGATTCTTTGCACTTGCCGATCTCGCACGAAGAAACTTTGATCATACTGAACCACAAAGGTTTTGTATTGGTAGAAGTAGACATCATCGCGCTGGCCCGGCAGTGTATCGGCATATCGCAGTATCGCCGCGGCGCAAGACCTTCCGAAGCCCCGTTAGTTGTTGATTGTTCCAGCTTCATCAAGTGGCTTTACGCGCAGCGTGGCATCTGGTTGCCGCGCCGCTCTATCCAGCAGCGGGAACTCGGCGAAGTCGTCAACCTCGACGAACTTGTCGCGGGCGATGTCGTGTTTATCTCCGGCCGGATCGACTACTACCATGACGACCCTGCTAATGGTGTCGGCCATGTTGGTATCGCAACCGGATATGGAACAGTAGTTCACGCCGCAGAC
>Ga0075621_147_pt1 | contig 5965 bp, 4 predicted proteins | sample RifGroA1_FD_68375 | JGI IMG/M metagenome (GOLD analysis project Ga0075621, IMG submission 68375) | Microgenomates (Levybacteria) bacterium GW2011_GWA1_39_11
CGGTGTGGCAATCAAATTTTATTGGGCAAACAAGAAGACTGCCAGTTGTTTTATGCTTGCGAATGTGCTTGGCCACCATAAAACCGCAAAATCCTAAAACAAAGATAATTATTTGTATTAAGGTATTTTCGGAAAATTGCATAAAAGAAGTATATCATAAATTTCTCTAATATCTTTATTTTACCAAGTTAGAACCGTTAAGTTCTGTTTTGGTGTCTGTATTGTACCAAGAAAAGACCCAGTAGATTCTCTCATACTGGGTTCAAGGGGAGGAAATTTTTGCCCGCTCGTTTCGGACTTGGCTTGGGCTTACATTTAATTATTGTTTTATAATTTTATAATCATCAAATTCTACATCCATAAAATCCGTTCGGATGCCGGCGTAACCTTCGCTTAATATCGCGCTTCCGCCATAACTTTTACCGTCGTCTTTCGCTTCCACGGCCAATATCCAATTTCCAGTTTTATCTTTATCAACAAAAAGTTTTATGCTCACGGTATTATCTGGATTGGTAACCACTTCACTTTTCAAGCCAATCCATTTCTGACCCGGAATAAGATTTGGATTAGTATCTCTGTTATACGGCACATCAGCTTTGTAAAAAGATTTTTGCGCCAATGTGTAGTAATTGCCGTTTATTTTCTTTTTTATCACTGCCGTGCCATCAACACGGATACCGGCATAATATAAGTTATCAGAGTCTACATACCTATTAAAAAGAAGCAGACCATTAGATTCCGATCGATTTTTGCTTTCGCTTAAATTATATTTTTTAATTTTAGCATAAATTGTTTGCTGAAAATTTTGCCATTTGCTTCTTGTAATCAGACGGAAAATATTCTGTGGGTGGTAACCACCATCGGTGTCCGTTGGATTCGAAGCAGCATAAGTCACACGCCATTTGTTTAATTTTTCTAATTCTCCTTGAGCAGTCTTGCCAATTCCGTCTTTAAGTAAAAACATACCACCAGAATTAAGCCAAAAATAAGGACTTGGGCTTTCTTCCATTGCGCCTGTTTCTTTTAGAACGCCATCAACTTTAAAAGTGTAATGAAAGGGTGAAGTAATTGTTAATGCTACTGCGGCCAGCTGGCTTTCCCCTATTAATACAACACGCTTTACAATACTTCCAAGGTAAGAACCCTGCCAAATTATGACACCAGAGATTGTAATTAAAATAACTAAAAACAATAAAATATATTTTTTCATTTTATTTCTTCAACGGAAACATGTCTAACAATTAGCTCACTGTTATTCATTTGTGGATCCCATATTTTAAATCCAATACCACCATTGGACAAAGCCGGACTTAAGTAATAAGTATAAGCTACAATATTGTCATTTACCAAGCATTCAACTTTATCTTTATTGACTTTAATGCCTAAGTTCAAATCATTTTTCGGGAAATTAACATAGTTTTTAATTTCCACCATCACTCTGTTTTTATTATTCAAACGCTGTTCTATACGAACACTATCGCCTGAAAAATTACAAGCGGTATAATTTTCATCGTCTTTATATCTTGCAAGTAAAGAAATATTTCTGCCTTTCACCAAATTAATGTTCGCTGAATAAGAATAATTATCCCACAAATATGAACCATCAAGAAATGCTGAACTTCCTGTTGTGGAAGCGTTAGAGTCCAAAATCATTGAATTGTTGCCGAGTGTCAATTGTCCCCATGTTTTTGTCCAGCCTCTATATTTTTCAAAATTATCAAAATAAGGAAGCGATTTTTCTTTCCCTGCATCTAAAATGGTCATTAAGGCTTCCGTGTTCCAATCCGACTTAACTTCAATTCTTTTAATCAGAAAAGAATCTTTTGCAGGATAATTGAAATTATACCCCTTCCCAGGCCATACCTGATAAAATGTTATTGGATAAACAGATTTTGCGGCATCTAAAATAATCTGTTCTACCTTAAGAAAATTCACGGTATTTTGCCCAAAATCTCCAAAAGGAAACGCAAAACTTATGACTTCCGTGCCAAGCCCCTGTTCTATATCATTTTTAGCGATAGCAAAATCTGTTTTTATCCTATTGATAAATTCTTCTTCAGTTTCGGGGCGGTTTTCACTATCAAGCCATAATTTATTACTGTGATAATGGCCAAGTTTCCCATCTTGGGCGATTTTATAAATGTTGTGCCCTTCACGCGTGTGCGCTTCAATTTCCCATCTGCCACTTTTAACCATTCTTTTTAATTCGTTTTTTGACAAATAATAATTGCTACTTTTATCTTCCAGTGAATACTTGGTAATAACAAAAATCACAGCGTTATAATCAAGAGCTTTCAATATCGGATCAACGGGATAATAACTGTCCTTTCTCCCATCATCAAAAGTCAAAAGAAAAGATTTATCCGGCAATTCTTTTTCACTCTCCATGAAAGCATAAAAATCTTCAATATTTATCGTCTGCCATCCAGCTTTCTTTAAAGCGAACATTTGATTTCTAAAATCTTTTAACAAAATATTTGCATCATCCGAATTATCGACTACGCCATGATACAGTAAAACTGGAATTGAACTAACTTTTCCCTTACCCTGGTTGACTTGAGGGTTATTTTGGAAAATTGATATAACGGAAGCAGTTAAGTTTTTGTTATCACTATAGACAAAAGAAGTTTTATATTTAAAATAATTAAATGTTCCAGCCAAATTTGTTGTTGTGAAAAAAGTATTATTTTTTAAAAAAAATCCTCCACTAAATATAGTTACCATCAATAGTAAAACTGTGATTGAAAAATATACTTTAATTTTTTTAAGATTATTGTTCATTATATTTATCGTGTTCCCCATTTCCTATTTTGTATTGTTGCTAAAGCGTAAAATAGGATAAACGAAAGAAGTATCATATTAATAAGCGACCAAATGAAAACATAGGGCCAGTATTTATTATCCCTTGCCACAGAGCGATAATATAAAACCATAATACAGGCCACTAAAAATACACCCGCTATATAGAAAAGTGGCGTTACATCTCTAAAAATAGGATTATAAATCAATGCCCTGGTCGCCATAAACGGGGTTGCTAATGTTACAAAAATTAAAGGAAAAAAATAAGTAGTTGCAACAAAGGGCTGTTTTTTATACACAAAGCGACTGGCAAACATAGAATTAACGAACCACCCTTTTTTCCATCTAACTTGTTGTTTTAAAAATGTTTTTAAGTTATTTGGGCATATTGTGTATGCTTGCACTTCATCCGTATAAATAGTTTTAGAGCCCAGTTTTAAAACTCGATTAGTCAAAGCCCTGTCATCGCCCCACGTAACCGGCAATCCTAAAAACCTTTCATTAAGCCACTCATCTAAAATCGGTAAAATAATACTTTTTCTGTAAGCAGAGGAACAACCACTACAACAAAATACGGCAAAAAAAGTTGATTCAGCGGCTTTTAAAATCCTGAATGATATAAAGTAATACGCTGCCTGCATCTTTGTAAGCAAATTTTCATCGGCATTTTCTGGATCGGCGTGAGCGCAAACAGCTCCTATTTGAGGATTCTGAAATGGTTTTATTAAATTACGGAATGTTTTCGGTTCAATATAACTGTCGCTATCAAGCTGAACTATTATTTCTCCTTTGGCCATTCTAAATCCTTCGGCCATTCCATACCTTTTACCTCTATTAACTTTCCAGTTAACAACAACTAACTTTTCAAATCTTTTCTTTAAATCATTTAAGACATTTATCGTTCCATCGGTGCTCCCATCGTTTATCACTATCACTTCTATTTTTTCTTTCGGGTAATCGGTTTCAAAACTTTTTTCAATCGTTTTGGTAATTGATTTTTCTTCATTTTTGCAGGGTATGACAAATGTTACAGACGGTTCATATGCTCCTCCCATATTTCCTAGTATAATCTTTGATGCTGAATATCTATAAAACATGGCTCCGACTACTCTTGATAGCTGAAAAGTCGTAACAAAAATCGTATAGAATAAAAGGAGTGGATCGGACAAAAACTCGGTAGTTGTTTTTGTTTTAACTAAAACTATCAAAAATAAAGTAATGATTCCAAGAAAAAGTAAAAACAACTGATAAGCAAGATCAGAAAAATTTAATCTTAGATAATTTTGTTTAACAAAATTTAACACTTGCGTTGTCATTTTATTGTTTTTTACCTCCCCACCCCTTTATAAATAATTCCTGCCGCGACAAATTTTTCTTTGGGCAGGCAATTACGGCCGTCAACTACGACTTTAACACCGTTTTTCAATAAATATTCTGGCTCCAAATTCTTAAATTGATCGTGGCAAGTCGCGATAACAATCGCAGAGGCATCTTTTAGCGCTTCTTCCAAAGATTTAGCTGTTGACCTGCTTGGAACGAAGGGGTCAAAAGTAACGACACTCGCTCCATATTTTTCCAATACTTTTATTAAAGCGAATGCCGGGCTTTCACGGCAATCATCTATATTTGGTTTGTAGGCTAAGCCGAGCACCGCAATTTTAGCTTCATTAATCGCCATCTTTATTTCATTTAAACCAAGAACCACCTTTTCTGCGGTAAATTTGGGCATGTTGCTATTAATTTTTCGGGCAAGTTCCAAGAAATCGTGCTCAAAGCCGTTCTGTTTTGCGTAATCAATTAAATAATAGGGATCTACGGGGATACAATGTCCGCCCACTCCACAGCCCGGGAAATGCGCCATAAAAGCAAACGGTTTGGTAGCCGCTCCGTTGATAACATTAATCACATCAATGCCGAGTTTTGAAAAAGACATTGCGAGCTCATTTACGAAAGCGATATTGATGTCGCGGAAAGAATTTTCAACAACTTTGACGGCTTCGGCTTCTTTAAGAGAACCCATTTTTTTTATCTGCCCAGAAATTATTGAACTATAAAACTCATAAGCCATTTCTAAGCTCTTTTCTTCAAGCCCTCCGACAACTCTAGGGATATTTTCTACAGTCCAGTTTTTGTCTCCCGGGTTTATCCGTTCAGGACAATGGGCAACAAAAAAATCCTTTCCCGCTTTTAAGCTTGATTCTTTTTCGAGTATTGGTATTACTACATTTTCACAAACGCCCGGGTTTACGGTCGATTCAAGAATAACAAGCTGACCCTTTAAAGCCCCCCCCCCAACGCTTCTGCAGGCATTCTCTACCGGTTCAAGATTTGGAATATGATTATCGTAAACAGGCGTGGGCACGCAGATGATAATAATATTTGCGTTTTTTGTTTTTTCAAAATCAGTCGTTAGCTCTATTGTGGAATTTTTAAGCTGATTTGAAACTACCTCGTCCGCCAAAGGCTCACGCTTTATTAAAGAGTTTATTTTTTCTTCGTTTATATCTAAACCTATGACCTTATAGCCCTTTCTTTCAGCCAATAAAGCCAAAGGAAGCCCCACATATCCGAGGCCGATAACTGCTATTGTTTTATTGCTTTGATTTTCCATAAATTCGAGTTGCTTTGGCATAATAAAGCCCCAAGCAAGTGGGGTTCTATGTTTTATATCATATTTTATTATCAGTATCAAGTTGAAGGGTACCCCGAATCCTAGACACATTGTTCTCTCTCTCTTTTTTTGCAAAAAAGGTCTGTGCCAAAGAAATCTTTGGCTCGCACCTGCTTCTTGGCGAAAAAACAGTGCGCGCAAGCGCGCCAAAAATTCTGAATTCGTTTGGAAAAATGGGGGGAAAATCAGTGGGACGCGCGAAGCGCGTCCCACCTTCTGGCTTTGAAAAAGCCGTTAAGTTCTGTTTTGGTGCCCAGGGGGAGATTTGAACTCCCACGCCTTACGGCATACCCACCTCAAGGGTAATTGTCTACCAATTTCAACACCTGGGCATATTAGAAGTATAACAAAAATATAAAATTATTCTGCAACCTTAGTTTTTTCCTCTACTTCCTCTTCTTGATTGGCGATAGAGCGCATTTTACTGCGAACATCTTTGATTGCCTTTGTGCGAATATAATAAAGTTTTGATCTGCGAGCGCGAGATTTTTTGGT
>Ga0075621_149_pt1 | contig 5704 bp, 4 predicted proteins | sample RifGroA1_FD_68375 | JGI IMG/M metagenome (GOLD analysis project Ga0075621, IMG submission 68375) | Microgenomates (Levybacteria) bacterium GW2011_GWA1_39_11
GTAGGTGACCGCGCCAGCTTTGGTGCCATAGTGATTGATAAGATAATCGCCGACGCAGATGTTGCCGGAAGATAAACTCTCCCAGATTTTTCTGGCCAGCTTAAATTTTCCTGGCACCGGGAACTTGCCTTCCCAACCGTGGAAGGTGGTAAAGACCGGTTTTTTGGGATACAAAAACCTAAAGGGCAAGTGCCAAAAGAAAACGTCGTGGCAGTGGACCAGGTCGGCTTTTCTTAACAAACTCCGATACCTCCAAAGGTTAAGCCAAATCCCCCATTTTGAGTTTGAATAGGGGAGTCTTAAAATTTTTAAGCCCCGGTGGCTGGCAATTTCCACCAGTCCCCTTTTATGTTTCAAGGTGACTACGGTTATTTGGTGGCCTTTTTCCGCCAACCTGGCGCTCACCTCCTCTACGTGCTTCTCCACCCCGCCGATCACCTCCTCTACGTGCTTCTCCACCCCGCCGATGTGGGGGTAGAAGAGCCTGGTGAGCATGAGTATGGTCATGGTTTTTTTCTACAGCTTAACAAGATGACGTTCGGTTTCCACCGATTGGGTAAGATTTTTCTCAAAATGTTCTTTAAGAAATAATTTTTTTTAAAGGCGAATAACTCTTTTTCCTTTTCAACTTTAAATCCAGCCAACTCTAACTCTGCCTTTACCAGCCTTGGTGTGTACTGCCTTAAATGTCTATTTGGATTATAGCTCAATGTATATTTTTCAAAAACTGGTACCGATACCAGCAGTTGTCCGTTTTTCTTTAAGACCCTCTTTATTTCTCTATAAACTTTAAATATTTCACTTGAAAGGATATGCTCCAAAATCTCGAGCGCAACTACAACATCGAATTTTTTTCTGAAAGGAATTCTTTGAGCAATTCCAACTTTAAATTCCCCATGAAAATTTTTCTTTGCCTCCTGAATGGCTGTCTTAGATATGTCTATGCCGCTCAACCCTAGTTCCCTGTTATTTTTTAATAATAAATTTTCTAAGAAACCATACCCAACACCAACATCAAGAATCGTTCTGGCATTTTTATCAACCAAATTTACAGCTGATTTTATTCTGTCTTTTGTCATAGGATCACTGGATAATAAACTCTTTTCGCCTTTAATTTTCTTATCCCAGAGCTTCCCTGTATTTGGGTTTAATCCTGCCTCTTGATGGTAAGTTTTTTTTAAACCGGTCAAGCTTCCAGGCCCAATGAGCCTATCTCTTTCTCTATCTTTTTGGAAAAAGTTGTTTTTTGCTTTTGACATAACTTAATTTGCTGTTTAAACTAAATTATTATGCTGAGTGGTCTGCCAAAGTCACTTTTACTCTCCTTTATTATACTTCTATTCTCTTTCTTTTCTCCCTCTCTAATAATAGCGAAAACAATGGAAGACGACTTCGACGATGGCAATATTGATAATTGGATTGTTGTTGCCGATCCCGACAGAACTCCATGTTCAGCTCCATGGGAAGTGGTTGGAGGACGTGTGGGAATCTCTATAAATCAACCATCCTGCACAACTAATTTAATGCCTAACGATAGTTTATGGAATGATCTTGGCAACGAATACGTGATTGACGTAGATATGGAGTTTGTTATAGGAACTGATCATAATATTGCCTTTCGTTTCACGCCAACCATTCTTAAAAATTATTGGTATGATATTCATTTTACATCTCCAGGCGGTTTTGTTCTCGAAAGAGTCCCTCCAGGACCTACAAGCGACTCTAAAACCTATCCAGTTCCTAATAGAGAAACCCCATATCACATAAAAATCATAATGAAGACTGGAGATATCGAAATTTACATCGACGGTAATTTAGCTCTTGATTATGAATATGACCCTTTAACAGATAAGTTTCCAACTGGTAGAGTGGCATTGAGAGCTGGAACGGGAGGGGATTCAGTCTCAGAAACTTATTTCGACAACCTCGTCGTGACGAGTTTAGGCGACGAGCCGGAGGAAAAAGATCCGGTTGTGGTCTTGCCCGGCATTGGCGGAAGCTGGGATACAACTGCCATGGTGACTGGCGGCGATGGCGACGACTGGAAGAAAACCCCTTTTGTTAAAGTTTATGAAAATCTGAAAAATACTTTTATCGACAATGCAGGCTACGTAGAGGGAGAAGATTACTTTGAGTTTTACTACGACTGGCGTAAACCATTGACCGATTTAGCCGACGACTTTGATGACTTTCTTCAAACAACGGTGCTCACGGATAAGCCGGAAGACACTAAAGTCGACCTGGTCGGTCACAGCCTTGGAGGAATGGTGGCAAGAGTTTATGCGCAAGAACATGGCATAGACAAGCTAGATGAGATTGTTACCACCGGTTCACCCCACGAGGGAGCCATTCCGGCCTGGCTGGCTTGGTCGGGAGCAGAAGTGGGCGAACGTTGGTCTTGGCAATGGTTGACGCTGCAACTTTATCTTCAAGCTCACAAGTTTGGCTATGCTTCGCCGGTGGCGGCGGTTCGTGGTTTGACTCCGGGGCTTAAAGATTTGCTGCCGATATTTGACTTTGCCAAAGATGAAGAGGAAACAGTAATGCCTTACAGCGGTTTGACCGACCTTAACACTTATTTAGATGGTCTTAAATCTAGTTTGTCTTCAGAGGTTAAAGATCTTTTAAACACCATTGCCGGCCGTGAAGACGACCCGGATCGGAATACGGTTGAATGGTTGACTCTGGGAGAGAGAAGCTTTATCGATCAACTTTTAGGTAGATGGCCTGACGGCAAACCGGTGAATAGAGAATATACCGATGAAGGAGATTTAACGGTTTTGCAAAAAAGCGCCACGGTTAGCGGAGCAGCCTCGACTGGACTGGTTGAGGCGGCTCATGTCAGTTTGCCGCAAACAGAAACTGGAATTCAGGCAATACTAGATGCCTTGGACTTGTCAGAGGTAACTCCGGCAACTGGGGTTGAGCCCTTACCCAGAAATCCATCATTGGTTTTCTTTCTCCACTCGCCCGCCGAGTTAACTGTGACTGCCCCTGACGGATCTCAAGCCGGCTTCGGAGTTGCCTCACCGATGGCCAACTCACTTTATAGTTCAGAAGACAAACTCTTGATCATTTACAACGCCCTGGCCGGAATTTACGGAGTGGAAATTTTGGGAACCGATAGCGGTCAGTATCATTTGGACATTGGTCAGTTAACCGAAGCGGGTGAATTTTTTACTACCATTGGCGAAACCACAGCCGCCGGCGAGACAGATTCATATCAGCTTAACTTTGAGCCAGATGATCCCCTAGTTCAACCGATCGTGGATGAAACCGGGAAAACCCAACTTATCTTGGCCAAAGCCAAGCTGAAAGAACTGAAAGACGCCGTTAACCGACGCTGGTTTAAAAACTTTATCGACCAAATAATTCGTTTAATCGACCGGGCAGTTGAGAAAATCGATCAAGGCAGATTCCGCTGGGCCCAAGTCTATGTGCAGAGAGCCTTGTTGACAGACTACTATCTGCGCTTGTTTTCAGACCGGCACTGGAGTTTTTGGGGGCTTACAGCCCAAGAACAAATCTTGGCTCATAATTTAGCGGCAGAGGTGGGCCAATACTTGGAAGATGCTTTTATCATCACTTTCGAATTAAGCGGCCGCCGGTTAACTTCTCGGCAAGTGCAAAGCTATATCAGAGAGACGGAAAGGTTAAAGGCCCGGGTCGACCGCCGACTGGAAAGCTACGGTCAAGAGAATCAACTTTTGGGTGAAACCTACGAGCTGGCAGAGGCTAAGCTAGCCGGAGCCAAGGCTGATTTTGACTCGGGGAACTTGGCCGAAGCCTACGCCCAGCTTTTGGCCGCTAAAATTCTCTATCAGGAAGCCTTAGGCTTGTTGTAACTTCTTAATCGCTTCAAGATAGATCAACTTGTTTTTGCGGGCGGGGAAGTCCTGGGGGGCTTCGACCTGGAGGGAGTTGTCAAAAAGTATGGCTTTATCGGCAAGAGTCCCCCGGCGCAAAGCGTCAAGATAGGGTTTGACGAACTGGAGATAACCGGGTTTGGTGGTGGAGGCGATTTGGTCTTGAGAGTCTTTTTTAGTGCGGCCGCGCTCTTGGATGTCGCGGTTGATGCGGCGTGCCACACAGATTTCCCAGGGGGCGTCGACGCCGATAATCAAATCTGCCTCGTCTTTTAAAGCGTGGGCGGCCATGATGCCGGAAACGACGATAATCGGTTTGGGTGCCAGCTCGGGGCGACCCCTATCGACCCGGCTATGGATGGAAAAGTCGTACTCGGGCAAGGTGACGCTGTGGCCATGTCGCAAGAGCTTTAAATGGAGTTTTTGCAGGCCCCAGTCGACGGAGTTGGGGTGGTCGTAGTTGTTGGAGTAAACTCCTGGCTCGCTTTCTCCGAACAGCTTGCCGGTAGGGCCGTAGTAAAGGTCGGAAGGCAGGTGGACGACAGATCCTGCCAGCTCTTGTTGGATGACTTCGATGACCGTGTCTTTGCCCGAGCCGCTGGGGCCGAAGATGACCACGGTTTTAGGCGTTTGGGTTAGCGAGTTTTTGGGGCCAGATTGCCTAAGATAATCCCAGCGGGGGTCGTTTCTGGCGGCGGTTAAAAATTCCAGCGCTTTTTGGCTTTCAACTTTAATGATAATTCCCTTTGGGTCGCCGATGGCCATCCAGGGCATGATCTTTACCCTGGGGACTTTTTGGAGCAGGGTTTTTAGGTCGGGCATGTATTAAGATTAATATAGCATATTGTATAATATAGGATATGACGGTAGAGGTTGTTACCGAACTTCCGGCGGTTGAAAACACGCTAAAGTTGGCCGAGAGATTGGCAAACCCTAGCATAATTTACATTCCTGAAATTAATCAACTGATGGAGAAGTTTTTAACCCTTCATCGGCAAAAAACTTTTGCTATAGAGCCATCAAGCGGGTTTGAACGATTGCCTGAAAGCAGAATCATGAAGGGGCCGAACGGTGTTAACCGGTCAACTTTACTGGTACCTCAAAGTTACTCAGCTTTTTTTGCGGAAAGCAATTGGGCTGTACCCGAAGAGACAGAATCGAGAGAGACTGTTATTCATTTCGTCTCTTCAGTTGTAGCTTTGTTAAAAGACTGTAAGTTGAACTTGGAGTTGCCTGAAGACAGGAGAGAAGTTATAGGTAGAATTCTGAGGCAAACCGATGAACCAGCGTGTCTCCAGAAGTTACAAAACGTTTTTCGAGAGTCGGAAAACGATTTGGGGCGAGAGCTCTTGAGTTAAGCTTTGATTGCGGTACGCTACTTTTCATGAGTCACCCGGAAAAATTAGCGTCAGAAATTGTTGTTTAATTACGCGGGGGAGAAAGGTTTTGTAGTAATATATAAGGCAGTGGACGGGGAGGGATTCGAACCCCCGGCTTCCATGATGTGAACATGGCACTCTGCCACTGAGTTACCCATCCAAATCTTTAGTTGACATGATTATAGCAGAGGGTATAGCCTTATATACATGAATGAGGGGAATTCAATCGGCCGAAGAATCTGGCTTTTCTTTTTAGACTTTATCGAGACCATCGTCATCGCCCTGGCCATCTTTGTGGTGGTTTACCGCTTCTTGTTCCAGCCCCACCAGGTTAAAGGCAACTCGATGTATTCAAACTTCCACGACGGCGAGTATTTGTTAACCGACAAAGTCAGCTACCGGTTTGGCGAACCCGAAGCCGGCGAGGTGATTGTCTTTAAGGCCCCCAGAAACGAGGAT
>Ga0075621_148_pt2 | contig 5558 bp, 5 predicted proteins | sample RifGroA1_FD_68375 | JGI IMG/M metagenome (GOLD analysis project Ga0075621, IMG submission 68375) | Microgenomates (Levybacteria) bacterium GW2011_GWA1_39_11
AAAGGTATCACTCTTGATGGGGTAGAGACAGACAGCTTGTTGGATATTGCTGTAAATAAACTCCTTACGGTATCTCAGAGAACTGAAGTTAAAGATTTTGTAGACCTGTACTTTTTACTGCAGGAGTTTACTATTTGGGATTTAATGGAAGGGGTTAGAGCCAAATTTAAAATCAAAACAGACCCATTTTTGGTGGCAATTGATTTTTTGAAAGTAGAGGATTTTGAATATCTGCCTAAAATGATTAAGGATCTGGATTTAGAAACTCTCAAGTCTTTCTTCAGGCAGAAAGCTAAGGAGCTTAGTAAAAGATCGGTGGAATAAGCTTATGTGTGGTAAAATTTTAATGCTCCATGAAAAAGTTTCTCTGCCTCAAAAGGGTTCACGGTTCACGGTTTCGTCCAGAGGACGATCAGCCTTTGGTTGACACGGTTCGTAGACTAATTTTTATTCTTCTTTTTGTTGTTCTTGCGCTACTAACTATGAACTACCAACTACGGACTATTTCGGCTGATGAAATTTCTGACCTGCAAAAACAAATTGACGAGTTAAATCTCGCCCGCCAGCAATCGGTAGATGCTACCAAACCCCTGGAGGGGCAACTTGGCTCCTTAAAAATCCAACTGGCTCAAATCCAAGTCAAACTTCAAACACTCTCTGCCAATATTATCCAAAAGGAAAAGGAGGTTAAGGTAAGGGAGGATAAACTTGTTGCCCAGCAAGTTTTACTTTCTGAAAGGGTCCGCTCCTACTATATCCGCTCTTATTTTACTTCACCCCTTTTGGTTATCCTTTCTTCCGGAGGCTCCGGTAACCTTTTCCGGGAGTTATCTTACCGCCAGGCAGCTACCAAGGAAGACCAGCGGGTCATTTCCCAGGTGACGGAGGATATGCTGGACCTTTTAACCCAAAAAGAGAAACTGGAAAAAGATAAAGCAAGCATGGCCTCCATCCAAAAACAGGTTGACCAAAATGCCAAATTTTTAGGAGGTGAGGTGAGTAAGGCGAAGGCTTACCAGGCTGACCTAACCAGTAAAATAGCCGACCTTTCTGCCAAGCAGCAGGCGATTTTAGCAGCCAGGTCCGGCCAATTTACTGCCTCTATCGGGGACTCGGAGCTGGCAGATGACTATAATGCCTCCATTAAAGGTTTTAGGGAAGCTGCCCCTGCCGGTTCTTTTGCTGTCTTTTCCTTTGGCGCCCATACCCACCGCAAAGGGATGAGCCAGTACGGGGCAAGGGGCAGGGCGGGATCCGGCCAGGATTATAAAGCAATTTTACGGGCTTATTACGGGAAGGATCCTGTCGGAAAAGATACCGGAGGGGATATTAATGTTTCAGGTTTAGGTTCAATGAACTTTGAAGAAAAGTATTTGTACGGCATTGCCGAGATGCCTTCCAGTTGGCACCCCGAGGCCTTAAAAGCCCAGGCTGTGGCAGCCAGGACTTATGCTTACCGGTCCAAACAAAACGGCCAGGCTATTTGTACAACCGAAGCCTGCCAGGTTTTCTCAAAGTCTAAGTCGGATAGCCCTCCGCAGGCTTGGAAGGATGCGGTGGATAGTACCCGCGGCCAAGTAATTGAGGATGTGGTGACCTATTACGCCTCAACCCACGGAGGGTTTACCACTACCATGGGGTGGGACACAACGGACGGTTCCGGGGGGTCGGGCTTTGTTGACAAGTCATACGATAAGGCGGGTGGGTCCCCCTGGGTCTATAAGGCTTGGTATACCCAGGGTTATAGTACCAGCAGTGATAAGTGCGGTAGGTCAAACCCCTGGCTTTCAGGGGAGGAGGTGGCGGATATCATCAATGCCGCCAAATACAGGGATGAGAGGGTAACGCCTGTCACCACTTCTTGCTGGGGAGGAAGTCCCTACAGCATGGAAGAGCTCCGTAATTTGGTGTCAGGAAGCGGAGGAATTTCGTCCGCATCAAGCGTGTCTGTTTCTCAAGGAAACGGATCAACCAATAGTGTCGTAATAAATGGAGTATCGCTTTCAGGAGAAGACTTTAAAAGAGCGTTCAATCTTAGAGCTCCCGGATATCTTTCAATCCCGCAGTCTGGTTTCTATTTCTTTAATATAGAAAAAAAGTAGCTTAAATTTGTCTTTGTCTTATTCCTTGATTTATAATAAGCCCACATGCCTGAAGAACAAGAAAAAGAACTTACTGGAGAATTTATTTTAAATAATGAAAAACAGCCTGTGACAAAGGCATTGGGAGAAGAGGAAAATCTTCACTTCTACAGTTCCTTAAGCTACCATCCAAAAAAAGTAAAATTTGAAAACCAGGAAAAAGATGAAGAGATTGTGCTTCTTGTCCGTCGTGATTTAATTACCAATGTACCCTGGATCCTGACTGCATTAATCTTAATTTTTATACCTCCACTTCTTTTTTTATTCTCTGATTTTATTACTCCGTTTATTCAAATTTCGCCTCAGACACAATTGGTAAGCATTCTCTTTTATTACCTTGCAATTTTTGGTTTTATTTTGGTTGAATTTACGCTATGGTACTTTAACGTCGGCCTTGTTACAAATATTAGAATCATAGATCTTGATGTGTCGGGAATTCTGTATAAGCATGTCTCAGAAACAAGACTTAATCTAATAGAAGATGTTTCTTATTCCCAGGTGGGATCCGTAAGGTCTGTCTTTAATTATGGGGATGTGCTCATTCAAACCGCAGGAACTCTTGCGAATTTTGAATTTGACAGGGCGCCTGAACCGGCAAGAATTGTTAGAGTTATTGCCGACATGATTGGAGGCAAGCACTAATGGAGCTATTTCAATTCTTGATTCAACTTTTTTCAAATCAGGATCTTCTCTTCCGAATTATTTTAATTATTCTTATCTCTTTTTATATTCTATTTGCCTTAATTCTGGCAATGCAAATAAGAAATTTAAACAGAATCGTAAATCAAATTACCTTCTCTCCAATCTTTAAGTTATTATCTTTTATCCATTTGGGGGCGGCTATTGCGCTTCTTATATTTACAGTGCTATTCTTATAATATGGAGACTAATGTCCTCCTTTCAAAAATTGTCGCCAACCCGCAAGAGACAACATGGGCGCAAGCATATTCAACCTTAAACCTTTTTATTGTTCTAAGTCTCAGGTCGCAAAATTCTGAAACAAGCATTGTTACGGAAGGCAAAGAGTTGTTTGAAAAAATTCAAAAAGAATATTTCTCTTTAGACGAAAAGGGTCTAAGCAGTATTAAAAAAAGCGTTGAGAACGCAATTTCAGATCTTGAACCGGAAAAAGAAGTTTCTATAGTTTTATCGACTGTAACTCAAAACTTTCTTTACATCGTTATTGCATCGGGCGGCGCGGTCATTCTTAAAAGAAACGGAAAAGTCGGGACAATTGCAGCCGGCGAGGAGGGAAAGACAGTAGCCTTCTCCGGAGAGCTTAAGCCCGATGATATTGTAATTCTTGAAACCGGAGATTTCTCGAAAAAAATTCCAATTAAAAAGCTCACTCAAGTTATTGACAATCTTGAAGTTTCCGAGATCTCTGAAAATCTTGCTCCGATTATTCATGAGGAGTCTCAAGGGACAGAAGCCGCAATTATTCTTCAGTACAAAAATATTAAAAAAATTGAAGAAGAAGGTGCTGTCAAAGAAGATATTGCCTCAAATCAAGAAGAAGGGGAAGAACAGAAGCAGGTTATGTCAATTGGTGCCAAGATCAGACTTCCCAAGATTTCTTTTCCTATCAATTTTGAAGGCGCTACAAAAAAGAAGGCGTTAATCCTTGCGATAGTTTTTTTGGGAATACTTCTTTTGGGAAGCATATTTTTTGAGAGATCAAGACAGGAGCAAGCCAAACGAGCGCAAATTTTGTCGGAGATTATAGAGCCTAATCAAAAAGGATACGATGAAGCTGTTGCTTTAATTTCCCTGAATAAAGGACTTGCTCTTGAAGAATTTGAGGAAATAAAAAGGACGCTTGAGGGGAAAAGAAGCATTCTTCAAGAAGGAACAAAAGAAAGAAAAAACCTTGATGAATTTATAGGAAAAGTAGAAAGCAAGATCGGGGAATTGAACCAAGGCGCGACGCTTTCTAACCGAAAGCTTATCTTTAATGAAGAAGTTGATCTCGTGGGATTCAGGCAAGATTCCTTATTTGTTGTAAAAGCACAAGGAGGCGAAATTAGTTTAATTTCAACAGATGGAAAGGTTCAAAAAAGTGCAAAATCTGACAATAAGAATATTGAGAGCTTGGCTTCCGATTCAAATTCCATTTATCTACTTGGAGATTCCGGAATAACAAAAACGGACAAGAAATCGGGGAAAACGACGGCCATTGTAAAAGACGCGCAAGAACTGGTCTCACTTGACACTTTTGGGTCCAACCTTTACGGTTTGAATGCTAAAACAAAAACAGTCGATAAATATGCCGGAGGATCTTCTGGAAGATCCGATTATTTTAAAGCCGATGTTACTTTAAATAATCCCGTTTCAATGGCTATTGACAGCTCTATCTGGATTTTAGACAGTGGAAAAGTACGCAAATTCACAAAAGGTACCGAGGAAACATTTTCTATCTCCGGTTTAACAAAACCCATTAGTGAAAACTCAAAAATCTTTACAGGTCTTGATTATGAAAATGTTTATACACTGGACAAAGATACAAATAGAATAATCTCGATTTCAAAATCAGGCGAGGTCAAAAATCAATATGTTTCAAAAGAGTTATCTAATGCTTCCTCTTTTTCCGTAGATGAATCCCGGAAAAAGATATATGTAGTTATCTCCGGGAAATTATACTCCTTTGACCTTTAAGTATTAATACTTCATACTTTATACCTTCTTCTTAATACTTTATACTCTTACGGCTTCCGAAATTGATATAATTAAGGCATGAAAATAATCAACCGATATGCTAAAACTTTTAAAATTGAGGAGAAGCTTGAAGCAGGGATTGTTTTGCTTGGGTCTGAAGTAAAAGCGCTTCGCGCCGGACACGCGGACATATCCAATGCATATGTTCGAATTTCAGGACCCGAAGCATATCTTATTAATGCCAAAATCTTTCCTTATAAATTCTCCAGAATCGAAGGATATCAAGAAGATCGAACAAGAAAATTATTGCTCCATAAAAAGGAAATCCTTGCCTTAAAATCTAAAATGGATCAAGGGAAGTTTACAATTATCCCCTTGTCGCTATATTTAAAAAACGGCAATTTTAAGGTGGAAATTTCGCTTGTGCTTTCAAAAAACAAGCGCGAAAGACATAAGGATGAACGAAGAAAGGCAATTGAGCTCGAAGCCAAACGGGAGCTGAAAAACACTATCTAATTTGTGGAGATGGGGAGGAATGACCTCCCGTCCAAAACTGCATCTATAAAAACATCTACAAGCTTCTTCAGTCTTTAATTGTCGATACAACATACTCCGGCTAACAGGATTTGTTGTAACCAAGGTTTATTTTTTCAAATAATAATCTAAACCAAAACTATTATCATATCCAAACTTTGTTTTTGCCCGTACCTTATCGTTTGGAAAAATAGTGGTACGAACAGGTCTTAGTTGTAAGCGTACGCA
>Ga0075621_153_pt1 | contig 5338 bp, 6 predicted proteins | sample RifGroA1_FD_68375 | JGI IMG/M metagenome (GOLD analysis project Ga0075621, IMG submission 68375) | Microgenomates (Levybacteria) bacterium GW2011_GWA1_39_11
CATATTGGATGTTTAAAGCTAGTGAGCCACATAAGTGATCTCTAGTTTTCTGTTTCTCCACCACAAAAGCATCCGCTGCTAATTCAAACTCGGTTTTTAACTGTTGGGCTAAATATTCAACCAGAGGAATAAAGAAAAAGAGGGAGCTAATTAATTTAGAAAGTAATAACCACAAAAGATGGCGACTTCGAAGGTGATGCAACTCATGAAGCACCACTGCTTCCAGTTGTTCGTGAGATAACTTTGCAATCAAAGCACTTGATACAATAATCTTTGGTTTAAATAAACCAATGGTATAGGCGGTCAGTTTATTATTTCTGTCTACAACTACAGCAGTTTGAGATAAATCGTGCTTGCTCACTATCGTTTTTAAATTATCTGGAAGAGTTTCCTCAGCTTGGAACCTATGTAGTCGCCTATGAGAAACGACAAACTTTATCAATTGAAACAATGCCAAACTTACACTAATAGTGGTAACAAATAGTATCAAGGAAGATAAAACTCCGTCAGGATTAAAGTGAACGTGTTCTTGGATGTTCTTTAGTACCTCACCGCAAGCTGTAATAAAAAGTTGTGGATGGAGGGTGGTTTTGGTTATCAGTAAATAAGCTCCCAAAGCAAAAACCTCAATTAATTTTTGACGGGTCTCTTCCGAAATATCATCCAAGCCGTCAACAAAAGCGATCAAAGCTTCTTCGCCAAATTGGCCAGTGAAACTGCTCATTGTCTGATTTAACAGAGATAATAAGACATTTTTCTGTCTAACTGCTGGCTTATAGACGTGGGTTTTCCCTTCCAGCTTTCGTTTCAGTAAACCCTTGTCTACCAGGCGGGTCATAATAGTTTGGATGGTGTTGTAAGCAACTTCTCTATCTTTACTCAGGTTCTCCCACACATCACGGGCAGTGCAGGTCTTGTTTTTCCAAACGCAACTCATTACTTCCTGCTCTAGTGGTCCCAGTGAAACATTTTTCATACCTACAAGTGTAGGACTTAATGGAAGAATTTTCAATAGTTAATCAATCTGAATTTCTATGTCACAGCCAAAACCTGCCACTTACCTCACTAGCGACCTTGCCCTCGCAACAACGATTTCCCTTAACTTTCCCATTGAAGACATTGATCGAACAAACCCGCGCAAAGCGGTTTTTGTGTTTCGCCGGTCCCCAGAATTGGAAGCCTTAGTCGATTCCTTCTTCACCAATCAGCTCAAGATCTCTCCCCAAATCTTTTTCAACCAATTACGCGATGTTAAAGCCAGATTGTATGCAGAAAAACGACCATGGTAAGTCAACAATTATTACTCGAACTCAAACAAATCATTGAAGAAGACTACGGGATCAAGTTGACCATGGCTGAGGTAATGGAAGTAGCCACTACCTTAGTGAACTTTGCTGAAACGGCGATGAAGATTGAGGCCAATGACAATAGCTCGTAGCGGGCATTGGTCAATAAATGAAAATGAAAATGTCAAAACAAAAACCACAAACAGATAACCTGTACCTCCAAATCTGGAGAAACCCTATCTTCCAAAAATTTCTCCTCGCACAAATCACGGCCGATCAATGGCATACCTTTACTGCTTTAGCAGTCTTCATGAACAAAAAGGGCGAATGTTATCCCTCCCAGAGCAAACTCAAACAAATTCTTGGTTTAAATAGCGTGGCCAGCGTCAGCAGAAGGATTATCTCCTTGGAAAAAGCCCGTTTCGAAGGCGAGCCTCTGATCAAAGTCTTTCGAGATAAAAAGATGAAGCGTAAGGGTAAATTTCTCTTTGCTAGTAATGGCTATCAACTTAACCAAAATATAATCACTATCTTCGCTCCGCATGACACCACCGTCGCACGGAGGCAACAACGAATGGATGTTTTTCAAACAAACAAGGCTAAACTCGCCAATAGATTGCACATCAATGCGTCACGGAAAGACGACAAGCAAACTAGAAGGAGTTTTTAACAAAAAATTTAACCAAAACAGCGCCGTTTATGAAGAACAAATCAGTAGCAAAACCAATAGCAGAATTTCCTTATAAGAAAAGTGGGCAGAAGGTGGGCAAAATGAGGGCGGATTTAGAGGAATTTCAGGCTAAACAGGGTGTACAAAAGGTGGACAGAATTAGGATGGAAGGGGTTCACCGGCGCTTCACTGAAACTTCACCGGATTTTGAGGGTCTTAGCCTGGGAAGGTGTCGGCAAAGTGACGGCAAAATGTCGGTAGTTTTTTACCCTTCATTTGTCCTGTTTCCGCGTATAGCCCAGTATATGCGGAATGTCCTGATTCAATTTGATATTCCCTCGAGTTACCTATATGTTGTTGTGTTACAAAACCTGCCATTATGAAAAGCGTAATATTCTGCCGAGTCTCCAGCAAAGAACAGGAAGAAACGGGCTACTCCCTCCCGGCTCAGGAGAAGTTCCTCAGAGAATATGGAGACAAGCAAGGGCTGGAAGTTAAAAAGGTCTTTGCTATCTCTGAGTCAGCGGCTGGTAAAACTCAGCGTAAAGTATTCCTCGAGATGATTGGCTATGTCCGCAAGAAAAACATCTGCGCCATCATTGTCGAGACTACGGACCGCCTCACCCGCAACTTTTCAGATGTGCCTACTATCGACTTATGGATTACCGAGAGTGAAGAACATCAAATCCACTTAGCCAAAGAAGCCTGTATCCTGCACAACTCCTCCCGCTCGCATGAATGGTTTATGTGGCGAGTCAAAGTAGCTACCGCCGAGTACTATGTTCGTCTGCTTTCAGAGAATGTGAAGAAGGGCCAGAAAGAAAAGCTGGCACAAGGCTGGATCCCAACTAAGCCACCACTGGGTTATAAAACTGTGGGTGAAACCGGTCACAAGATCCACGTCATTAATGAAGGCACTTCTAAGCTAGTGATCAAGATGTTTGAACTCTACGCCTCCGGCGATTATTCCATCAAAAAGCTGGCAACTACCATGTATGACGAAGGCATGAGGTCACCTATGGGCAACAGACTGGCGATCAGTAGAACCCACTCCCTGCTGCGCGATCCTTTCTACATGGGTAAAATAAGATGGAACAATGAGATCAGTGATGGCAAACACCAGCCGTTAGTCAGCAAAGAGTTATTTGATAAGGTTCAAAATATGCTTGTCAGCAAGACCACTCCCAAATACATGAAGCACGACTATCTCTTCAAAGGATTAATCCGCTGCTCTGGCTGTGACGGACTGATTACTTGGGAATTGCATAGGGGTCACCACTACGGACACTGCAATCACTACCACGACTGTACCCAAGAAACGTGGGTCAAGGAACCGGAAACCGAAGAACAACTCTTAGACGGTTTTGATAGCCTCCGCATCAAAAACCAGCGGGTAACCGAGTGGCTCAAGAAGGCTCTCAAAGAGAGTCATCAAGACGAAGTTCAGTATCACAACAGCACCGTGGGCGAGCTGGAAACCCGCTACCAGGCAGTAGTCAAACGCATGGACAAACTCTACGACGACAAGCTAGACGAGAAAATCACCCAGGAATTCTACAATCGCAAGTTCAAACAGTACTCCAATGAAAAAGATGAGCTGACAGAAACCATCAAACGCCACTCCACGGCCAGCACTGGCTACCTGAACCTGGGTATAAACCTCTATGAACTCTCGCAACGAGCCAGAGATATCTACCTAACCGCCAAGAGTAAAGACATGTTGGACGAACAACGAGCACTCATCAGGCTGGTCTTCGCCAAGTTAACCCTCAATGAAGGCAAGCTCAGCTGGGAGTATTCCAAGGCATTTAGGATCCTGTCGGAAGCAGTAGACCAAACCAATTGTTCTAAAGTGGAAAATTTAGAGGATTTTGAAAAAGGAACTTTCGAACATGCAGAATTGCCCGATGTTTCAACACAAAAGGACGCTTTGTTGCCTCTGCGTCCCATCTGGCTCCGGCGATAGGATTCGAACCTACAACCATCTCCTTAACAGGGAGCCGCACTGCCATTGTGCTACGCCGGAATGTCATGCGCAAAGCCCACTACATACAGCCTTTTGCAGAGTTAACTTACCAAGTTTAAGCCGTGTTTTCAAGTCTGTTTAGGGTATAGAGCGTAATAAAGGCATGAACTAAAATAAACCAGCCGGGCATTGCCGCCGATATAGATACTATCTCCATTATCTCGCCAATAATCAAAGGTAGCGTGACGGTATGCAGTGATATCTGCAGTGACTTAGTATAACTTAACGTTACCCTTTTAAAAACAGCGTAAACCACAAACGCAAAGATCAGCAGGTAGACCAATTGAAGCACAAAATAATCAAAAGCATTCTGTAGCAAAGCCGCAAGACCGGTTAGTATATAGGCGGTTTCTTTGCCAAATCTAAATGTATCAGCCAGAGACTGCACGCGCTGGTAGTCTATATAGATTTCCGGCAGGTCAGCAAGGGGTGTGGTTTGCACAGTCCCACCGTCAGCAACTACTACGTACGAGTTGTTAATCAAAACCGGAGCTTTGTATTCGGCAAGCAAACCCACCTCGCCTTGCGGGTCTATAATCAGCAGGTTTTCCCATTCGGCTTTGAGCTTTTGCGGAGCTTTTAGAACAAATCGCGAGGGCATGTTGGTTTTTACTCCTTCCGGTGTGATGTCTATAGTTAAGTCTTTTGGGTAGTTTTGGAGTAATTCTTTCGACATACTGCCAAGTAAGTCCTCTACCACGGGACCTGTTTTGTATGTTGCCGCGGCTGTCCCCAAGCCCGTAAGCACCAGTCCAAGGAATATATAGTACTTGATGCTAAAGGAAAGCTTGGCTGTCAGCACATCTTTATAATAAGAAGGTTGGGACACACTTTTTACCAGCACCGCCAAAGGATTTTGCATAGCGACACAATGTTAGCAGGATGTTATAATTTTTGGTAGTTACTATGTTGTCAGTTTTGCACAAAAAGAGTATCTCAATCCTTTTAGCAACCTTTGTTATTGGGAGTGTATTTTTGACTGGGTTTGGTCAGGGTGAGGTTTACGCCTGCCAGAATACTAATTGTCCAAGTAGAGCGGCAAAGATTAAGAGTGAGCTTATCGAGCTGAAAAACGCTAAAATTGACACTTATATTTACTGGCAGTATTCGGGCAACAACTGTAATCCGTGGACAGATTCAAATGACCAGTATTCCTTTTTTCAGGGAGATCCGCTTTGCGAAGTGTTTAAAGAAGCGGCTGACGGCGGGATGAAAATTGGTGTAAATATCCATGAGCTGGTGCCACACGCCGGTGAGGCTGACCAGTTAAAGTACCTCAAAGAGACGTGTGGTGTGTCCATTGTGAGATTCTGGGCATACAAGAGCATTGGTGGGGTTGATGGTGCAAAACAGGCA
>Ga0075621_158_pt1 | contig 5172 bp, 4 predicted proteins | sample RifGroA1_FD_68375 | JGI IMG/M metagenome (GOLD analysis project Ga0075621, IMG submission 68375) | Microgenomates (Levybacteria) bacterium GW2011_GWA1_39_11
TCGGCTCAAAAACTCCTTTCTTCCTCATTTCTTACCCATTTTTTTTTCTATTCTAAGGATATGGTAGGAAGATATATCTTGATAGTCCGCCTTCGTCACTTTGGCGGACATAGAGAAGTAGTTATTTGGGGGTGAGAAAGTTTATGGCCAAAACAATCATTGGAGTTTTTCCGGACAAAGAAACCGCAGACCATGCCGTTGATGAGTTTATACATTACGGGTATAGAAATGACGAAATATCACTCGTCATGAAAAATGGTTTGACAGGGAGAAAGCACGGGGTCCGTTATGAAAATTCATCATCTGTTACTGAAGGAACAGTTACAGGCGTCGCGACAGGAGGAATTATAGGAGGACTGACAGGTCTTTTTATTGGCGCGGGTTTAATCACTATTCCGGGAATTGGGGCCCTTCTTGTTGCCGGCCCGATTGCTGCCGCGCTTGGTCTGAGCGGAATTGCTGCCACTACGGTTTCAGGCGCAATAACCGGCGCTTTGGCGGGAGGATTGGTTGGAGGGCTAATCGGGCTTGGGATACCCGAGCAGGAAGCCCGCTTGTATGAAGAAACTATCAGAGAAGGCGGAGTATTGCTGGCAGTTCCCGTAGTTTCAGGACAAGAAAAAGAAGTCAGGGAGCTTTTCCTTGATAACGGGGCAGAAAACATCAGAATTCTTGATACTAATGCTTATCAGGATGAAGAGGAATTTAGAGAGTATTACTCAAGAAACCGGGTTGGCGCAAAAGGAGGCAAAAGAAAGATCAGAGACGATAAGTTTGATGATGAATTTTAAATAACTTCTTGACAAAAGCCTAAATTATGGTATATAAAAAAAGCACTTCTTTTTGTAATCTGCCCCAAGGAAAAGTTTCGCAATCCTGCCCTTTAATATGTTATATTGGGGCATTTTTACAATCGGTTTTCAAATAGGCATTCTATCCTTTTTCATTTTTTTCCAAAACCAAAAAGAAGATTAAGTTACTCGGGTTGACTTCTTGGGAAATTTAATGCTACGCTAGAAATGTGAGGGAAAAGGTAAAGGGTATAATAGCTCGACGCACCCGCAGTCAAATAAAGCTCTATTTCCTTATCTTCATTGTAGTTGCCGGAACGCTTGCTTCGGTTATTTATCTTAAGACGGTTTCTGCCGGAGAAGCGGTTGTTACACTTCAGAATCAAGAAAGACAATTGGTGCTGGCAAGATCCGCCGCCTCCCAAATAGAGTTTTTCCTTGAGGGACTTAGGCGTGATGTCCTGCGCCTTGCTTCAGTAGAAGATGTTTCCGCAGGGCGCGAGGAAGAAGCTCGCAAGACACTTCAGGAATTTATAGATAATGCGCCAACCTCCCCTCTTATCGGATTTGCCAGGCTTGATAAGTCGGGGAAGGTAATTGTTATTGCAAATAAAAAGCGCTTGAGGACAGGTGAAAGAAAAGACTTTTCATACAGAGATTATTTCAAGTGGGCACGCGACCCTCAAAACAGGAATAAAGCATATACCACGGATCCCTTTATTTCCCGGGTAGGGGTGAGCCAAGGTAAAATGGTCATGGTGGTCGCGGCTCCTTCTTATTTTAAAAATGAGTTTAACGGCGTAACAATGGGCGCTATTTTACTTGAAAAATTCGCTGAAACATTCATAGACCCCATCAAGCTAGAGAGTAAAACCGAAGTTCTCCTTACTACGCGAGGGGGGCGAGTTATCTATGATAGAAACGGGTTGTTAAATCAGAATCTTGTGGACTACGCGAAAAGCAAAAAATGGCAAGGTTGGGAAGAGTTTGTTGGGGAATTTGAGAAGATTCAAAAAGAAGAGGAAGGCATCGGAGCATGGTCTTTTCAGCATGTAGGTGCTTCATGGCCGGAAACCCAGGTTATCGCATTTAAAACCATAAGAGTGGGAGATGAAAGCTGGAAACTCATTATTATAAATCACAAAAATTTTGTTAAGTCCTATATGTTGCCCATCACATCATCTCAAAACCTTGGTTTCTTTCTTATCCTCTTTAGTTTTATTACAGGAGGAATGTTATTTGTATTTATTGATCACCTCTCCCACCGTGATGGATATCTGAAGGGGTATAAGGATGGGCTTGATGAGCTTTTTTCGAAGAAGAAGCCACCATATTTTAATTAATCAATTAACCAAATTCCAATTGATCAAACCAATTTAAAATGTTAAATTAAATAATGCGCAAAACCGAGTTTGACCTGGAAGAAAGAACAGCAAAGTTTGCAGAAGATAGCCGTGACTACTTTAACAAGCTTCCCAAAACACAATCTAACCTTAAGTATGCTGATCAAGGAATAAGATCAACAGGTTCAACAGCGGGTAATTACATTGAAGCAAATGAAGCCCTTTCAAAGAAAGATTTCTATATGAGAATAAAGATTTGCAAGAAAGAGGCAAAGGAGAGTAGGCTCTGGTTTAGACTATCCGAACCGTCACCCGAACAAGAATCTGAAAAGAAAAGATTAATTCAAGAGTCAACAGAACTTACAAGAATATTCTCAACTATTCTTAAGAGTTCGAAATAGTTTTATTAATTTAAAATTGATCATTGGTACTTGGTTTGAAAATTGATCAATTGGTAAATTGGTTATTATGTAAATTGGTACTGTATTGGTAGTATTTGTAGTATTTCTATCTCTTCAGCTTCTTAAATTCTTCTTTTTGCCGTTCAATATCCCCATCCATTGAGTCACTTGAAAGTTTTTCAAATGTAAAGATTATAAAAACAATTCCAATACTTGAAAGTTTTTCAAATGTAAAGATTATAAAAACAATTCCAATCTGGACTGCCGGTATACCCAAAATGTAGCCCCAGAATCCGCCAAAAAAGAGAAGAATGACAATTCCTCCTATGAAAAGAGTCAGAGCGGTGGCAGTAACTAAAAAAGAGCGCATCATTTATATGTTATGCATGGAATAATCTTCTTTTCAATAGCGAAATTAAACCAATGAGGAATTTAGACCCCGATTGACAATCCGATAGTTTTAAAAAGTAGGATAAAAATATGGTAGTCATAGATAAGCATCTCCCCTAAATATTTATCGGTTTTTTCACGATTTAAATCAGAACAAGAGAATTAAGTTGGATTTTTGGAGCAAAATTGCGCACCAAAAGTGAACTATAGTTATTAAAAGATCAGAAATAACAAGCAAATCTACAAAAAAGGAATATAAAAAGATTGGACCGTCAGGTTCAGACTCGAGAGGAAAATAAGATTTATGCAAGTGTTATTTTTTAAAACAGCACGAGCACACATTTTAAAGGCAAAGTGAAAAGTAAAAAAAAGAAAACGGAAACCTTAATTCTAAATATTTATTTTAGGGTTTTGTTATTAAAAAGGAACAGACCTGTAGAATGAATCTTTCAACCAAAAGGGTTAATATTCCGGATTTTTTCATCATTGTCGGGTTTTTGACTAATGAATGTGTTCGTTAAGATATTTCCAGATTGTATTCCCACTCCCTATTGACAAATGCTTAGAGGCTATTATACGCTATAAGTGTAAACACTTCGTCCCGATTAAATCGGGGCTCAGTGCAGGCACTTCGCTGGGATTTTGGCTCAAGCTTTTTTTGACCATAAATCTGCAGTAGGCAAGGGTGGTGTTGAGGCTTGATATGAGTCCAAAACTATCCCTTAAAGAGCGTTTAATATTAATAAAGAGAGTCACGCAAGCGGGTGAAGATGTTGCCCGAGTGTGCCGCGAGGCAAACATATCCCGAACCGTCTTCTACAGGTGGCTGTCAAGGTATAAAAAAGAGAATAGAGCTTCCGCGCTTGTCCCAAAAGGAAAGGTTCCCGCCTCATGGGTTCGTTTTGAGAAGTTGTCCCCCAAGCAGCGGCTCCTAATGATTGAAAAAGTCAAAAATGGCGAAAGCGTGCAAGAAGTCTGCGAGCAATTTGGAGTCTCAAGAACAATATTCTATAAATATTTAAAAAGATACGAGGATGCGCCTCCGGGTCAAAAACTCGAGGCCTTATGGGACAAAAAGCCGAAGGTTGAAAGATACTTTAATCAAGCGCCTGAGGAATATGAGAGGGCGGTTCTTTCGGCCGTAATTGCGCATCCCGAACTTTCAAGCCATAAAATCGTTTGGGTTCTCCCGCAAATAGGAAATAGGCCTATTTTGTCAAATCATGGAGTATATAACATACTAAAAAGGTACGATCTGACATCCTATGAGAAAAGGCTTCTTTATGCAGCCGAGAAGGCGCGCGCGCCTCTTGTTGGCGGTTTAATTCAATCTTTTGAAGCTTTTCTTTCAAATTTACTCTCACAAAAGCCTCAGGTTCGGACATTTTTAGTGAGGTCCGGATTGATTTTTTCTCTCGCGCTGTTTACTTCTGTTTTTGTCTGGGGGGCACTCTCTTTTAGCAGTTATCTTTTAGATTCGCCAAGTTTCGCGTTCACAACAGGCACATTTTTTGCTTTGACCGCTCTTTTAATAGGGATGTTTTTCTTCATCTACTCGTTAAAGTATTACTTGACAATTGCCATTGTGCTTTCTTTCTCAAGAAAACTTGAGGACAACTCCGACTCCGGAAGAAATTTTTTCTCAAGGATTTTTATGCGGGGCGGTATAAATCAAGATGGAAAAGTTACAGGAGCAGGTCTTTATCCCGACTTATCGAATATTAAGCTCAAAAGGGAGCCCTTTGTTTCCGTTCATGTGGCTCTGTATAACGAAAAAAGGGTCGTAGAAAGGCTTTTGACCGCCTTAACTTCTTTTTCTTACGAAAACTATGAAGTAGTTATTGCCGATGATTCAACAGATGAAACACTGGATTTGATTAAGAAATGGTCTAACCATCCGAGAATCAAGATCTCCCACAGAGAAACAAGAGAGGGATTCAAAGGAGGAGCGTTAAGAGAAGCTCTTAAGCATACAGATAGGAAAGCAGAATTCATCATGGTCTTTGATGCAGACTTTATCCCCTACCCCGACACCATCACCCAGTTCCTGAAGTACTTTCAGGCAACATGCGGAACACTCGACTTCTCTAAGGTTAATGAGGGTAAATTGGGGGATATAAAGGTTAATAAGGGGGAGAATACCCCTAATCAACCTTCCTCAACCTTCCTCAGCCTTAATGAACCCTCTTCAATCGCCGCTGTCCAGGGATACCAATGGCATGTATTAAATAAATCGGAAAACTGGGT
>Ga0075621_157_pt1 | contig 5141 bp, 3 predicted proteins | sample RifGroA1_FD_68375 | JGI IMG/M metagenome (GOLD analysis project Ga0075621, IMG submission 68375) | Microgenomates (Levybacteria) bacterium GW2011_GWA1_39_11
AATGGATAGATTTAGCAGGAAAAAAAATAAGATTATAAGTCCTGCAAGCAAATTTTTCTTCACCCATCCATCGTAAACAGTTTTAAGATTTTTTGCAAGCAATTTATTGTTTTAAATTTTATGCAGAAAATCATTTGCAATTCTCAAGCCAGGAATTCTCTTGAAGTGGCGTAAATTTAACGTCGCAATGGATAGGGAATGGAATTTGGCGGTCGCACCTATCAGGAGGTCAAATTCATCCAGTCGTTTGCCGCTGATTTCTAGAGACGCTTTAATTCCTGCATAAATGTGCATTATTTCCTGATTCAGTCCTAAAATATCTATTTGCAGATCAGAAATAAAATTGTTAACTATGTTCAGGGATTTTGAATTATTTATGGATTTTTCTGCGCCATAAAGTAGTTCTCCAAAAGTAATTATGCTTATCGCTGCTCCTTCTTCGATTATGTTATCTTTTATTCTTGTTCTTCCGCGAAGCTGGTTAACAACGACATCCGTATCGAGCAGGTATTTCATAAATTTACACTTCTTTTACGGAAATTTCTTGCTTTTGAGGTGTTGGGAAAATCAGGCAAAATGCCAAAGTATCCGTCTAAAATAGAGGGTATGTCCCTACTTTTAATAGTTGAGGATTCAATAGGGATAATTTTTGCTACTGCTCTGCCATATTTGCTTATAATAGCAGTCTTTTTTCCAAAATAAACGTCATTGAGGATTTCAGCTACATTTTTTTTCAAATTGCTGGACGAAACATTTAAAGTATTTATATCTTGTACATCATAGCCAAAATAGACAACATTGTCAACAACGTAAAATCCTTTGATTACTTCGTAAACTTCAGGATCACGTTGCTAGTTAATTAAAAATAAACTTATGTTTTGATCGTGTTTTACTCTAGACAAGACGTTTATTCCTAAATGCAAAACCTGAACTTGATTTAAGATACTTCTCAAATTTTACTGCCTTACCTTTTGTATAAAAAGCAGCATAAAATACTAGTTTAACCGGTCTTAAATTTTTTGTAAATGTAGAATTGCCATTAAGATGTTCTTTTAACCGCTGTTTTAAGTTTTTAGAGTAACCGTGATAAAATGATTTATTTTTTAGTCGAAGAACATAAACGTAATACACAATAACATCTTAGCATTTTGCTTCACTTCGCTTAAAGTTTCGCGGAGCACACATCCCGCTTTACCTAAACCCTTGTTCGTAATTAAAGAGCTTGCCACGCGTAGCCCCGTGTAGTGCTAGCGGAGTGGGGCGAAGTGTGTGTCTAGATCATGTCAGGTTGAAACGTCAAGATTTCCGGGAAATCGGAGAGTACACTGCGGGCGCTATGAAAGAAGTATGGAAGCCAACATTGACAAATAGGTCTCAAAAACCGTATTCTGGATACGGAGATAATATTATGCCAGAAAACGTAGACGGACAACAACCGCAGAAGCCGCCAGAGGAAAATATTTCGCCGGAGAGAATTGAGAACGCAAGAAAAGATTGGACAACATACAGGGGTCCTCTGGAAAAATTAACCCATGATGAAAGACAAGCGATAGAAGAAGCCGTAAAAATTGGCAGAGGTCCTCTTAGCCAAGAGGAGATAAAAGAAATTAACGATAAGTTTGGTGGGGCAGAGGCAGATATGTGGGGTCACGGATTCGATGAGGAATTAAGGAAATCAACAATGGAAGATATTATAAATAGTAGATCAACAAGGAAAACCTCAGAGGAAACTCCAAAAATAGAAGCGAGCGGTGCAGGCGGGCCGCCAAAAGAGCCTCTCGCTGGACACGAAGCTCCTCCCGCAGTAGAAGAGGATGGGGATAATAATGAGGGAAGACAAGAGGGTGTAAAGATTACAGACCAGAGGCTGATAGAGGTAGTTAATAGGGTAAATCAGACAATAAAAACCGCAGGAGGAGCGCGAACTGTTAATCCTGAGTTTATAAATAGTCAGATAAATGAAATACGCGATTTATTAGGTAGACATCCTATTGATGCATCTCAGTCGCAAGCGGTAAAAGACATGCTTTATCGTATGCTAGCGGAACAGGGTAGAGGATACGATAGCTATAGAGAGAAAATGCGTGAAATATTAGATCTTCCGGAAGGCGAGGCAAGAAAAAAAGAGGTTATTGAACTTCTTAGCCAAATGTCTCCATATGCTAATAGTCTTGATCCTGAATTTGTAAGAGAGGTAGCGAAAGACAGGGTTGCATTGGATTATTTGGTCAACAGAATCATTGCTCAGCCCCTTGATGCAGAGCAAGAGGAATACAGATTAAGTTTTTATGGAGGAATAAACTTAGATCAAATAAAGGATGTTCTAAAAACTAGGGCTGGTGGAAGTGGAGAGCAAGCACAGGAGGCAGAAAATAGCTATAAAAAAGTCTTATACGTGTCAGGCGCTGCTCAGCTGTTTCATACCATGAATTTGCAGATCATAACGGGGAATTTAGAACAGTTCGTGAATGGAGCAAGGGCAATTTCTCCAGAGCAACTTCAAATAATGCAGAACATTCCAGGGGTAGCTCAGATAATGAGAATCTTTGATGAGGAAATTTTCAGGGTTTTAAATAAGAACAAGATGATTGATAACAAAAGCTACGATAAGTTAATGGGATTAATAAGGAACTCGGAAACAGGTGAAATCATGGGTTGGGAGAAGGAGGGGGGAACAGTAGAGAAAAGGTTTCGTGAGCTTGTTAAAACAAGAGAGATTGAAGGCATAAGCAACTTGGAAGACTGGCAGGTAAAATGGGCTTTTCATGTGGGGAAAATTATGGGTAATTTGTCCCTGAGAACGGCAGAGCAGATTTCTCTCAGTAAAGTTCCTGGAGGAGATAGGCAATATGCGTCTATTCCTCAAGAATCTGCTGCGAGATTAATGAACTGGATTGGCTGGACTGGAATGCGTTTCAACATGGCTGAAGCCAGGGGGGGAATTTTCCTGGCGAAGATGACCAGTAAATTCTTCCAAAGAGACCGGGAGGAGCAGGGCTATGGGAAGAGCAAGATACAGGAACTTGGTTGGCAAAAGCTTGAGGATTTTGAGTTGTCGGGAATATTTGGGGTAACAGGTATTTGGAGTTCATGGAGACAAAATTTGATTATTCTTGGTCATGCGCCATCGGGGGACAGAATTACACCGAAAGGAGAAAATGAAAGAATTAAATCAATTGGAGAATTTTTATCAGAAGCGGGAAAATTTAAATTAAGATCGAGTCAAGACCCCGATAAACTATTGGAAAAAAGCGAATTTGTCCAAGTGTTAGGTTTAAAAGGAAAAAGGCTGAAAGAGGCATTGGATATGGAATCCGCAGAAAGATTAAAGGAAGTCTTCCTGATGGAAAATGGTGATTTAAATAGTCAGCGCTTCAATAATGCCTTGGGCCTTATTTTGAAGCATGGCTCTATTAATCCTTCGGAAAAAGATTTAATTCCTTATTTGCAAAATACGGTAATAGAGACAGGGAGAGTTGTAGATGGTAAAAAAGAGGGGACTACGATCGCATTAACTGGTTTTGATACGGATGAATGGGATACTTTCACGAATCATATGTCTACGCTCAACGAAATCAGAATGCAAAAAATAAGAAAAGGGGAATTTATAACCCTGAGGCAAGTTGTTGAAAGCGAGAATAGCCGGGATGGCGGCATAAAGTTAACTAAGTATGAAAATGACTTATTGGACGAAATTAAATTAAAAGGAGATAGTCTTTCTTTCGATTTGGCGAATGTTCGTTTTCCAAACAATCCCTTCATGAACGATGTGCTATTTGAAAGAGCGAACTATTCAGAAGCAGGAGCGGAATTCTATAGAAGGAGAGCGGGTGGAGATTTATCTTCATTTCATAAGGCTGGCGAAGAATTTAGTAAATTGATGATGAACCCCGGAGGAACACCTCCGGAAGATGCATTCAAGGCGATACTCGGTGGAATTGAAGCAATTGGTTCCCCTTTAGGCACGGATGCGGGACAAGATAGAATGAGGCAATTTTTAGAGGCTTACTTAACCTTCATAAGTAAGGGAGACTATCTGGGGGTTGATGTCGAAGGGGGGATAGCGAAAGGTCCGCTGTGGGAAGTCGTAAGATGGCTAAATAAAGATAATGCTTTCTCGGGAATCCAGAGTAGATTGAGGAAGCCAACTTCAATCGCTCAGGTAATTTCTGGAGTTGATGCTCCTTCTATTGATGAGTTTGGAATGCGCTCTATTTTGGATAAATTACTGCATGATGGTTTAACGCGCAGGGCTTCTTTGGATGAGTATGGAATGGTGAAATATATCGATGTTGATGAAAAATTCCGCAAAAAACTTAAAGCGGGTTTATTGGGAATACTTCTTGCTTTTATTAGGGATGTGCCTAAAATTGTCTTAGCCGGAGCTGTCAGCGAGCTCGGACAGAAGATATCAAAAACTAAATAAGTTTAGAACTTAAAGATATTTCTAAGAGTTCCCGTCCATCCTCCCCTTGCTCCTATTTGTTGAGATCTAGCGAAGTAGGCCCCTGTACTTCTAATTCCTGCCATTGGCACTCCGGCTCCGGCTGCAATGGATTGAGTAACACTAGACGTATCAACCTTTGGAGCTTTGAGCATTTGCTTTAGTATGCTAACGATATTTGGGGTTACGAGTATAAATCCGATGCCAATAAGCGATCCGAGCATGTTGTTTGTAGTAGGGCCGATATCTCCCAGAAGAGGAGGTAAAAAAGGATTTTGGGTCGTAGAAAAAGCATTTACAAAAACTTTTCCCAAAAGAAGTAGAATGAGCGTTGCTGGAAAAGCCAGTAAATTGGCTCCAATATCTCTCAGCCATCCACTCAGGCTAATTGGACTTCCGGGAATGATTCCACCAATAATCCAAAAAAGAATGCTCTTGGTATCACTCGATTTTCTCATAAGAAAAGAGAGAGAAGTGGGCTTAATAAAAGTTATGGCCAAAAAGACCGTAATCTTTATAAGCTAAAATAAGACACAAAGCACTACATTTGGGGGCTCATAATGGCAAATCAAAACCAACCGATATATATCTTACCAGAAGGCTATACGCGCCAATTAGGCCGTGATGCCCAAAGAAATAATATTATGGCTGCTAAATACGTAGCTGAACTAGTTCGTACAACTCTCGGTCCAAAAGG